>Ga0073904_10000298_pt1 | contig 35097 bp, 32 predicted proteins | sample KloWWTrecipitate_FD_66668 | JGI IMG/M metagenome (GOLD analysis project Ga0073904, IMG submission 66668) | Active sludge microbial communities from Klosterneuburg, Austria, studying microevolution and ecology of nitrifiers - Klosterneuburg... | ecosystem: Engineered > WWTP > Aerobic digester >... | reverse complement strand
CGAGACCGACTACTCGTGGAACCTGCAAGTCGAGAAGTCGGTCCTGGATCAGATGAAGACCGCGGCGACGACCGGCAGGGTGCAGGTGAACCCTGGTCTGAGCGTCGAACAGCTGCTGGTGAACTTCGCCGACCCGAACACCGAGGTCGACGGCGCTCGCTCGGAGCCGAGCACGAAGCACCCGTTCTTCTCTGACGATAAGGTCCGCGACGCGCTGCGGATGGCGACCGACCAGGACACGATCGCCGGCCAGCTCTACGGTGACGGCGGATCGCCGACGGCGAACACACTCGTCGCACCGGCCCCGTTCAACTCGCCGAACACATCGACCGAGTACGATCTGACCAAGGCCGCCGCCCTTCTCGACGAGGCCGGCGCCAAGCTGGATGGCAAGACGCGCAAGATGAACGGCAAGGAGCTGTCGCTCACCTTCATCACGACCACCAGCCCGATCCGCCAGAAGACCCAGGAGATCATCAAGCAGTCGTGGGAGCAGATCGGCGTCGCAGTCGAGCTGAAGGCGATCGACGCGGGCGTCTACTTCTCGTCCGACGCCGGCAACCCGGACACCGTCGCCCACTTCTACGCCGACATCTCGATGTTTACCAACGGCCCGACCAGCCCGTTCCCGCTGGACTACATGTCCGCGTTCAAGTCGAACGAGCCGGCGACCGACCTCGCCCAGAAGTCCAACAACTGGTCCGGCAACAACTACAACCGCTGGGTCAACGAGGACTTCAACAAGCTGTACGCCGAGGCGGCCACGGAGCTGGATTCGGATAAGCAGGCCAAGCTGTTCATCGCGATGAACGACCTGGTCATCAACGAGGTTGTCCGAATCGGCCTGGTCCACCGCGCCGGCCTGTCCGGCTTCTCGAACCGCATCAAGGGCCACACTCCCTCGTCGTGGGAGATGGCGGTCTACGACCTCGCGAACTGGTACGCAGAGAAGTAGCCTCCGCGCCGATACCCACCAGGCCCAGCGACGCCCCCGGCAGCTTGCCGGGGGCGTCGCGTCTTCTCGACATGCTATCCTGCCTGGCCCGGTTTTCTACGGTTACCAAAGGAGCGCGTGCGATGACCGATATCGTCGTCCCGGTCGAGGAGACCCGCGAGATCTGGGATGCCAAGGCGGATTACTGGGACACGCAGATGGGCGAGGGCAACCTGTTCCACCGCGAGCTCGTCGGTCCCGCGGTCGAGCGGTTGCTGGATATCCGGCCGGGCGAGCTGGTTCTCGATATCGCCTGCGGCAACGGGCAGCTTGCCCGCCGATTGGCGACACTCGGCGCGCGGGTCGTAGCGACCGACTTCAGCGCGCGTTTCCTCGCGCTCGCCCGCCAGCGTATCGAGGCGTTGCCGGAGATCGCAGGCCAGATCGAGCTTCGTGAGGTTGACGCGACAGACCCCGGCCAACTTGCCGCGCTCGGCGATGGACGCTACGACGCCATCACCTGCCTGATGGGGTTGATGGACATGCCGGACATCGACCCGCTACTCGCCGCTGTGCCGCGGCTGATGCGGCCGGGCGGACGCTTCGTCCTCGCCGTCCAGCACCCGTGCTTCAACTCGAATGACGTGCGAATGGTCGTCGAGGAGGACGCAAACGGACGCCGAACCAGCTCGCTGAAGATCTCGCGCTACCTGACGCTGCCACCAGGGCGCGGGGTCGGGATGCCTGGGGAACCGGCCCCGCACTGGTATTTCCATCGCCCACTCGGCGAGCTGCTCGGCGTGGCGTTTCGCCACGGGCTGGTCATGGACGGAGTCGAGGAGCCGAGCTTCACCACCCCGCCCAACCCCGAACGCCCGCTCTCCTGGCTCAGCTACCCCGATATCCCGCCTGTCTTCGTCGCGCGTCTGCGGGTGATGGGGTGAGACTCGGGATGCAAGAGTGAGGTCTGGATCAGCCCGACCTCATCCCTCCGCCAACCGATTCAGCAAGGCGCAGTAGGCGCGCCGGCCCTGGACGAACGACTCCTGGATGCCGAAGCTCTCGTTCGGCGCGTGGACGCGGCTGCCCGGCATGCCGAATGAATAGAAGACCATGTCGGCGCCCAGCGCGGTCTGATAGACCTCGGCGACCGGCAGCGTTCCGCCGACGCGGACGACATATGGGTCGCGATCGTAGAGGTCGCCGAGCACTTCTTCGGCCGCTACCAGCGCCGGGTGATCGCGACGGATCATGAACGGGCGGGCCGAGCCGGGAAATGGGACGACCTCCGCCTTTGCGCCCGGCGGGCAGACGTTCTGGACGTGCTGCTGGATCGCGGCGAGGATCTTCTGCGGCTCCTGGTTCGCCACCAGCCGGCAAGTGATCTTGAAGTGCGCTTCGCATGGGGTGACGGTCTTGATCCCCTCACCCTGGAAGCCGCCCCAGAACCCGTTCAGATCGAGCGTCGGCCGGCCCCAGTTGCGCTCGATCGGCGTATAGCCGGGCTCGCCCCAGAGCGCGTCGATATCGAGGTCCGCCTTGTACTTCTCCTCGTCGAACGGCACTTCTGCGAACTCACGCTTCTCCTGTTCGGTCAGATCCCGAACGTCGTCGTAGAACCCCGGCACCGCCACCTTGCCCTCGGGCGTATGCATCGACGCGGCGATCTGGGCGGCGACCTGGACCGCGTTCGCGACCGTCGCGCCGAACCCGCCAGAGTGCATATCGGTGTTGGCCGTTCGGATATTCACCTGGCAGGCTGAAATGCCCTTCGAAGCGGTCGCGATCGACGGCGTGTCCGGTCCCCACTGGCCGCCATCGGCGCAGAGGACGACATCGCACGCCAGCAGATCGGCGTGATCTCGAATGAAGGCCGGCAGGTTCGGCGAGCCGATCTCCTCCTCACCTTCGATCGTGAACTTCAGGTTGATCGGCGGCTGCCCACCCTGAGTCTGGACCAGCGCCTCCAGCGCCTTGATCGGCAGGAACAGGTTGCCCTTGTCGTCGCTCGCGCCACGGGCGTAGACAAAGCCGTTCCGCACAGTCGGCTCGAATGGCGGCGACTCCCACAAATCCAGCGGATCCGGAGGCTGGACATCGTAATGCCCATAGATCAGCGCTGTCGGCTTACTGGCATCGACGACCCACTCACCGTAGACGACAGGATTGCCGTTCGACGGCATGATCTCGACCTTTGGCACTCCGACCTCGCGGAGCGCTTCGGCCACCCATTCGGCGGCAGCGCGAACATCCCCCGCGTGCTGCGGTAGCGCGCTGACGCTGGGGATGCGCAACAGCTCGAACAGTTGCGCCAGATGCTCGTCATGATGCTCCGAGAGATAGCCCTCCCAGGCAGGACGTTCGGCCATTCTCAACTCCTCCGTTCGCGATCGATTCATCTATCGCCGCGCATCATACTCCGCAAGCCCATCGCTTGCGGCGGCGGCTGTCTCGCCGGGAAACTCACCGAACGATGTCGATCGGACCCGGCGACGCGAATTGGTGACGATCACCCCGGCAAGAATCGTCCCGCCACCCAGCAACAACCAGGGGGTGATCGATTCACCTAGCAACAGCCACGCGGACAGGACACCGAAGAAGGGCACCAGGTAGATATAGACCGCCACCTGGGTCGGCTGCAGCCCACGAAGACCGCGGTACCAGAGGATGTAGGCGACGAAGATCGCCAGCACGCTCATCGTGAGCGCGGCCAACCATTCGGTCCTGCCGAAGGAGGCGATGTCGCTGGCGATGTCGAGGTTGAACACGAGGAGCGGCGAGAGCATCAACGCGCCGAGTATCGTCGTCAGGCCGGCAATCACGTGTGGCTCATACGTCTCGAGCAGCGGCTTGGCGAGCACCGTGTAGAAGGCCCAGCCGAACGGCGCGCAGACGAGGATCAGCACGCCGATCATGTTGTCGACAGAGAACTTCGCCCCGCTCCCGCCGAAGAGCAGCACGATGAGGAAGCCGGTCGCCGCCAGCCCGATGCCGGCCAGCTTGCGCCGCGTCAGCACCTCGCCGAGCAGCAGTCTGCTGATCACCGTCGTGAAGATCGGGTTGCTGGTGACGATCAGGCTGGCCAGCGCCGCCGAGATATAGCTCTGCCCATAGGTGATCGCCAGATTATTGATGACTACTCCGGCGAACGCGATCAGCGCCATCCGTCGCCAGACGCTGGCCGGGAACGACGGCACCGACGATCGCGTCAACGCGAGCAGCACGACGAAACAGGCTGACGAGAACCCGACCCGCAGCAGCAGGACGTGGATCGGGCCGATACGCTCGACGAGGTACTTCACGGCGACGAAGGTGACGCCCCAGAAGAGCGCGACCACCAGTAGCGATAGATGAACCAGCGCCGGGTGCCTTCGCAGCGTCGGCGCGAAACTGCCGGACATCGTCCGTAACCCCTCCCCCTTCGCCTCGGCACGCGCCGGGGCGCCCGGAGATTGTACGTCCGAACTGGCGTGGCACACTCAAGCTGCGGGTCGGATGTCGGGCACGTTGCCGAGCGGAGGTTGCGTCGTCAATGACTCTCCAGCGCCTCAAATGGGTGTCGATCGTTGCACCGATCCTGTTCATCGTTGCGATCGAGTTGGCCCGCCGGGTGATCTTCCGCGACCTGCTCTCCGGCTGGCCGGGCTACCTGCTACTGGCCGGTGTCATCCTGATCGGCGTCCTCTTCTTTTCGGAGACGATCTTCAACGTCATCGACCGCACGCAGGAGCGGCTGGAGCAGACCAACCGCGAATTACTCGCGCTCCACGAAGCCGGGCTCGATATCACTGGCGACCTGCGGCTCGATCGCGTCCTCCAGGGCGTGGTGGATGAGGCGCGGGGGCTCGTTGGCGCGCGCTATGGCGCGCTCTCGTACCTCGACGAACAGGGGGTGATCGAGCAGTTCCTGACCTCGGGAACGGAGCCGGAGCAGCACTCGACGCTCGGGCCGCCGGCCGACAGCGTTCTGGGCAACCTGGCTGCCCATGCCGCCACGACGGATAACCCGGACGGCCAACCCGCGGCTCAGAGCCGGTTGGCTGTGCCGATCGCTGCTCATGGTGTTGTTCTCGGCAACCTCTATCTGACTGAAAAGGTGGGGACGTTCGAGTTCAACCAGACCGATGGGGAGACACTGGCTCGCTTCGCCACCCAGGCGGCACTGGCGATCGAAAACGCCCGGCTGCACCATCAGGTCCGCGAGCTGGCTGTCGCCGAAGAGCGGGAGCGGATCGCCCGCGAGATTCACGACAGCGTCGCTCAGGTGCTTGGTTATGTGAACACGAAGGCACAGGCTGCCGGGGCCTTACTCGACGCGGGCGAGATCGAGCGCGCCACCGTCCAGGTTGGCCAACTCGGGCAGGCCGCCCGCGACGCCTACGCCGACGTCCGCGAACACATCCTTGGCCTGCGGGCAACGGGCGACGCCGATCGACCGTTCGTCGAGACGCTCCGGCTCTACCTGGAGACATGGCAGCAGCAGAGTGGCATCCGGGTCGCACTCGTCATCGACCCCAGCGACCGATTCGAGGCGTCGCTGCCCGAGACCGGCGAGCTGCAGCTCCTGCGGATCATTCAGGAGGCGCTGGCCAACGTCCGTAAGCACGCCGGGGCGACTCATGCGACGGTTGCGCTCGGCCTTGGCACAGGCTGGGTGGAGGCGCGCATCACCGACGATGGCCAGGGATTCGACCCGGTGGCAAGCGCCCGCGGCGCAACCCCCCGCTTCGGCCTCACCACCATGCGCGAACGCGCCGAAGCCGTCGGCGGCCTTCTCACGATCGAGACGAACGCCGGCGAGGGGACGACGGTCGAGGTGAAGCTGCCGATGGGGGCGAGACGGGGTGAGACGGTTCGGCGCGGCGAGCACTAAGAATCGATGCGTGCGCTCAAGTGGTGATGATACGGACGTCACAGACCGGATTTACGTCTAGCATCGCATTCTGGTACACCGAGAGCAATTCATTCGTCCAGTCCTCCGGCTGAGCAGGAACACCATGGATGCCTGCAAGGACGTCACCCTGCTCATGGTGCCCATGAAACAGGAGGTCGAAGATGGGTTCACGATTCCTCGGAATCGCCGTTGGTCTGCTCATCGTCGCCGCTGGGCTACTGCTGCCTCAAGCACAGGTGGCCAAAGCAACGGACACGTCGACGTACTGCGAAACGAAGTATTACTGCGCCTACATCTCATACTCTGCACCGAGCGGAACTAGCAGAACGATCAACGGTCGTCTGTACAAGGGCAGCCGAGGATGCCAGATTGATGAGTTCAACAACTGCACGTGTGGAGCAGAGAGATGGCGCTACGCATACTTCTCAGATGACTATCAGTGGCCCGGTGATTCGACATGGTACAACGACCGGACAAGTTCTGGATCGTGGTACTACAACGATACATATGATTATTGGCGCTGCGATTGCGTCTCGAATTCGATGGCAGGTGATGCTTGGCGAGTCCGGAATGCCGCTCAATTCTACGAAAGCGGATACTACTGGCATGTTCCCGGCTCGGGCGCATGGATATGGTACTTCTAGTCTTCGCCCGCTCTTCGAACTCGGAGAAGCCGATAGCACATTGCGCATCTACGAGGAGGTATCGTGATGCAGCCGTCACGTCGTCGACGCATTGGACGTGGTCAGAACATCGCCGCCGGACTGGTGCTGCTCGTAGCAAGCGTACTTGTTATGGCCATCGTTATGTCGCAATACGTCGCTGGCAGTGGATCGTCGCTGCCATCGACTGATACACAGGGAAGCGCCTTCCTCTCAGAGTCAGCGTTCAGAGGCGACTGGCCGCGCCTCTCGGTGACCTACCGCATGGGCAACACAGTTATCCGGCTCGACTACGAGGACGCCAGGCACTGGCGAAAGGAAATACTGGAGAGCCGCGATGACCCGGCTCTGACAGGCACGGTGATGGAGTTCGACGACTCGACCTATCGTGAGCACCCTGCGGACACCATCGATGCAAGCACGGGTCAGGCATCGGTTTACGAAGAGCCAGTGACCGGAGGAATCGAAGTGCCGGAGCGCTGGCTGCATCCCGGATTCGCGACAGTACTTCAGCAGAAGCACTTCGTTGCCAGTATGGGTGAAACAACGGGCATCGCCGTCTATCGGCAAGTGTTCCCGGCGGTGAAGTGCGCCGTACAGGAGCCTGGCCACCCACCGATACCCCAGCCAGCCGCCTGCGAGCACGGTGACACCTATCGCGAAGTCGAGACCTGGACCTTCCGCACCGACATCACACCGCCGATGGCCATCACCGGGCGCTCCGAGGCCGACGGTCAGGTGCAATGGCAAGTCGAGGTGCTGAGCGTCGAACGAGTGCCGTAATCAGCCGCTCCTCCCGGCCCGTCAATGGCACACTTCCTCTCGACGCTACGCGCGCCGGGAGGAGCCGATGAGAGTTCTGATTGCCGACGATCATGCGCTGTTTCGGGATGGGCTGCGCAGCCTGCTGGAGGCGCGCGGTATCGATGTTGTCGCCGAGGCGAAGAACGGCCGCGAGGCAGTCGAGCTAGCGCGGAGCGAGCAGCCCGAAATCGTTCTGATGGACCTCGCCATGCCGGAGGCCGGCGGGCTAGCAGCGACGCGGATCATCAGCGCCGATCTGCCGGACGTTCGCGTCGTCGTCCTGACGGCGTCCGAAGACGATGCGGACCTGTTCGAAGCGATCAAGTCCGGCGCACAGGGGTTCCTGCCGAAGGACATCGAGGCGCAGCGACTCTTTGAGCTGCTCGACGGCGTCATCCGCGGCGAGCCGGCCCTCACCCCTGGCCTCGCTCGTAAGCTACTCGACGAGTTCGCCCAGCCAGACACTCCACGCCCGGAACGCCCATCGACCCAGCTGACCGATCGTGAGCGCGACGTGCTGAAGCTGCTCGTGCAGGGGATCACGTCGAATCGCGAGCTGGCGGAGCGACTGGTCATCAGCGAGAACACGGTGAAATACCACCTGCGCAATATTCTGGCGAAGCTCCACCTGGAGAATCGCGCACAGGTCGTTGCTTATGCCCTGCGTCATCAACTCGTCTCCCCGCCTGATCTCGATAGCAACTGATTCCCTACCCCGTCGAATAGGCAGGCCTACCCCGCCCCGCATACAGAAAACTACCCACCCGGTCGTGTCATACGCCACCTGCGCGGTTGCACGATTAGGTGCGCGCGATCAGGCGCGCCCACGAAGCGCGATTGTGCGGCAAACCATCCTGAGAACCAATATCCAGCGCATCACTCCGAACCTGACGACACGACCCAGCGCAGCACTGCGAGCATCAGTCCGCTCGCCGTGGCTCTGGCTTGCCGTCCGAATATGGGTTGGCTGGTACTGGCTCGACGCCGGCCGCGACACTGTCGGCGGCGCGCACCAGCTCGCCGCCACCCTGACGGTTGGGCAGACGCTCATCGGGATCGCGATCCTCCTCGGGCTTCTGACCGGGCTATCGGCACTTGCCGGGCTGGGATTGGCGGCGACATCCGGGCTGGCGAGCGCGGATCCGATCGTCGCGCTGCTGGCGATCGGCCTCGTGCTCGCCTGGCGCTACGCGGGCGGTATCGGTCTGGACCGATGGATCCTGCCGCTTGTCGCCGATCAGCGATCGGTCGCGTTGTCAAGACGCCAGCAGGGGCATCCTGGCCGGCACATTCTGAATCTCGACACGCCCGGGCTGGGGAACGCGCCCAGGCGAGAGTCGAAATAACAGGCGTTCCACAGATCAGTGGCGCAGCTTCATTCGAAGGGGGCAATCACACGATGTCGATCAAGAACGAGACAAGCCGGATTACGCGGCGCAACTTCGTTGGGCTCGTCAGCGCGGCCGGAATCGGCGCGGCGTCAGCCGCTGTCTTCGGCGCCGCTGCCAATCCCGACCGCGAAGTTATCCACGGTATCCCGGTCGTCGCCTCGTCCGCGCCGGGCGGCGCCACCAATCCTGGCCACGACGATCATATGGCCAGCGGCGCAGCGACACCTGTCGCCGACGGCTCGACCGTCGACGAGATGGATGCGATGCACGAGGCCGGGATCAAGTCGTTTCCGGCCCCGACCGAGGGACTCGGTGGCCAGCCACTCGAGCATGAGATGGACGGGGATGTCAAGGTCTTCCGTCTGACTTGCGACCCGGTCAAATGGGAATACGCGCCCGGGCAGTACGCCGATGGCTACGCCTACAACGGCGTCATCCCTGGCCCGGAGATCCGCGTCACCGAGGAAGACAAGGTCCGCGTCCATGTGACCAATAACCTACCAGAGAGCACGGCGGTCCACTGGCACGGGCTGATAATCCCGAACAACATGGACGGCGTGCCATTCATTACGCAGCCGCCGATCAAGCCGGGCGCCGAGTTCGTCTACGAATTCCAGCTCCGCGCGGGCAACACTGGCTCGAACATGTATCACTCGCACCACAACGCGGCCGAGCAGGTGACCAAGGGCCTCCTGGGCGCATTCATCATCGAGCCGAAGGACCCCAAGAAGTACGGCGAGTTCGACCGCGAATACACGATCATCCTCAACGACGGCCCGATCGGCGGGTTCACGCTGAATGGCAAGAGCTTCCCGGCGACCCAGCCGGTCACCGCGAAGAAGGGTGAGAAGGTCTTCATCCGCTATATGAACGAAGGCCTGATGATTCACCCGATGCACCTGCACGGCATGCCACAGCTCGTCGTGGCCCAGGATGGCTGGGTTCTGCCGCAGCCCTACTACTGCGACACGCTCAACATCGCCCCCGGGCAGCGCTTCGACGTCATCGTCGACGCCACCGAGGTCGGCGCCTGGGCGTTCCACTGCCATATCCTCTCGCACGCCGAGTCGGCACACGGGATGTTCGGGATGGTAACGGTCTTCATCGTCGAGGAGTAAGGCGTCCGGCGACACGCAAACATATCTGGGAGGTAAGCTGGACGCGATGGCCGGCTGGGGAGCAATCCCCCAGCCGGCCGCGGCGTGGCACACTCTCGGCGCAACGAGGGAGTGTCGTGGACCCGCAGATCGAACCGACAACACCGGATCCAGCAACCACCGAAGCTGGTAGCACACCATTCTGGGCATCTCGCCCGCTACTGTTGGCGCTCGGGCTGTTTGCCGGCGCGCTCGTTATCATCCTCGTCCTCGTCGCTCGCGCTGGATCCGGCGGAAGCTCGCTCGACGCGCGGCTGTTGACACTGGAGCTCTCGTATCCAGCTGGTCAGACGGCCGTCGCCAACATCAACGGACAACCAGCCGCTGCCCAGGCTGGCGCAACGGTCACCTGTCGGGCAGTCGACGGTCATCAGCGGCTGGGACGCGCGACGGTCAACAGCGACGGCAGCTTTGATGTCGCGCTCGACCCCGGCCCATGGCCGATTGACTCCCTCACCGGCGACGGAGCGAAGACGATCAATGCCCGCGTTGAGTGCCGCGCCGGAAGCGGCGACTGGGTCAAACCCCTTCGCCAGCCACGCGTGCGAATCATCTAGCCGCTCCGTCTGAGCGCCTCGGGTCAATTGTCACGACATTGATACGCTGGATGGCGGTATTGCAACCAGGCTGTAACAGATCTGGCTGCAGACTTGATTGCATGGATCTCGATCACCCCTCCCACCCTCAATCGTTCAGTCTCGATTACAGAGCGATCGCCGACCCAGCCCGGCTGGATGTCGTCGCGTCCACCGGCCTGCTCGGCACGGTTGGCGAAGCCGCGCTCGACGAGATCGTGCAGGGAATGACACGCGAGGGCATTGCGCCGATCTGCGCCATCATCATTGTCGATGCGTATCGCATGGTCTTCACGAGCAGCGTCGGCCTGCCCGAACCGTGGCGGACACTCCATGAAGCACCCCTCGCGCGGTCGCGCAGCCTGCTCGTCGTCGCCTCCGGCCAGCCGGTGATCATCGACGGCGCCCGAGACTCGCCGCGCGATGTGGCGCCGATGGCGATGGTGGACAGGGGTATTAGCGCATGGCTGGGGATGCCGCTTCTTGGGACGGGATATCAGGTCGTGGGCGTCCTCGCGCTGATGGATGAGCGGCCTCGATGCTGGCTGCCCAGCGCGCGGCGCCTCGCGGATATCGGCGCAGCCCGCGCCAACGTGGCCATCCAGCAACGGATCGCGAGGAGACGAGCGGCTCAGTCCCGGCCGGCCGAGTAGGCCTTCCCGGCAGAGCGCGCGTGAACCATCCCGGCACGGGTCAGCCGGAGCCGGCGCAGCGGTCGGGGAGATTCGTCCCAGCTGAGATATCCGTCGGCGACGAGTTGATCGATCGCCTCTTCACTTGTGTCGATCGGGGAGCGAAGCCCCGAAAACCAGAGAACATTGTGATGATCGGGGTAGCGCGCTACGAGGATGCTCTCGGTCCGTGTTCCGTGCCACGACCCGGCAAGCTTCGCCAGCAGATCGTTACAGTCGTTGCTCCAGTTTCCAGCATCGTTCATCTCGTCGCCCTTTTCGCCCGATCGCTACCTGCCCTCCACGATATCGCACCGCGCGTGACAGTCGCATGACGCGCCAAGCCCGGGGCATATACGTATCGTGACAATTCGTGTCGGCCCGGTCCGTGGCACAATCCGGCCGCAGACGATGGAGGCGCGATCATGCGCGAACCGCAAACACTCGATACGCCAGAGCTCGAGACCGAACGGCTGCTGCTCCGCAGATTCAACCCGGCCGACGAAGACGATATCTACCGCTACTGCCGAGACCCCGAAGTTGCCCGGCTGACCTCATGGGATCCGCACCGATCGATCGACGATACGCGCCGATTTCTCGACTGGGCGCTGACCCGCTACGAGGAGGGGACCGGCGGCCCGTGGGCGATGGTGCTCCATGAGACAGGCATGGTCGTCGGCGCGTTCGGCCTTACCGTCGTCTGGCCCCATCTTCGCGGCGAGGTCGGCTACTGGCTTGGCCGGCCGCTCTGGAGGCAGGGGCTGACGACCGAGGCGGGCCAGGCCATCCTGCGCTATGCCTTTCACGATCTGGAGCTCAACCGCGTTGAGGCACGCTGCGAGGCGGAAAACGCCGCCTCCGAACGCGTCATGCAGAAGCTCGGCATGTCGTACGAGGGCCTCATGCGGCAGCAGATCTTTGTCAAGGGAGTGTTTCGCGACATGAAGCTGTACGCGCAACTTCGATCCGAGTGGCGGGGCGGCAGCCCGCGATGATTGCTCCCCAACCACGGGCGGCGGGAGACCCGGGGCGCGCGATCGTCGGCGTCGGCTTTCTTGTGGTCGTAGCCGTCGCGCTCGCGTTGATCGCCCTCGGGCTCGATCGTCCAGCGGAGGATGTGACCATCCGCGAGCTCTGGCTGCGGCCGGAGGCATACGACGGCCGGCATGTGTCGGTGCAGGGGACGCTGCGCGTCTTTCTGGCCGGCGCCCCACTCCAGCACTACGCCGTCGAGGACGCGCTCCATCATCGCGTCGGCATCAGCGGGGTCGACCAGTCGCGTCTCGATCAGCTGGTCGGCCGGCCGGTCAACGTCGCTGGAGTACTGCGCATCAGCCCCCTCTGGGGAATCCTGATCGAGGTCACCACGATCGAGGAGCCGCCGCCATGACCAGCCCGCTCGATCGACCTGTCAGAAGTTCACAATCTGTTTGCCAGATTCGTCCAGCGGTGCATTGCCTTTCGTTCAGTTACAACAGATAATTCCGAACGCATCTCCGGGTCTGAGCGCCAGAGCGCGATTACGATGGAGGCCAGTCATGAGCGCTGGGGAATCGACAAGTAAGCCAGGTATCATCGTTCAGGACTTCACCAATCCCGAGGACGTTGTGCGAACGATCCAGGGGCTTCGAGCGGCCGGGTTCACTGCTGACCAGATCCGGCTCGCAAGCGCCGATGAGGCCGCGCTCAAGGCGATCGAGGATCAGACCGAAGAACTCTCGCGTGAGGGATTCTTCGAGCAAGCCCGCGAGGCCATTGGCGACTTCATTGAGCGTATCCGTGGGCATGAACCACCCGCCGAGACGCCCGGGCTTCAGCCGGAGACCGCCAAGGGGCACATCCTCCTCAGCATCGACGCTGGCGACAAGGCGGAGCTGGCACACACCGTCATCCTCAGTGGATTCGAATATACGGGAGTCCAGCACCCGACGGCCGGCCATCACCCATTCCTCGACGGCAGCACCGGCTCCGGCGCGGGTGTGGCAACCAGCCTCGGCACCGCCACCGGTATGACGCCGGGCGCGGGCTACGAGGGCAACACCGGCTCGACTGCCGGGAGCAGCGCCGGAGTCCTCGGCCAGTACGCGCCGGGCGCAGACACTCCGGATGCCAACGATGACTTCCCCGGCCACAGGAAGCACAGCGAATCGTCCAGCTAGAACGCATGCGCGCGGGCGGGCCAGGAGCCTGCCCGCGCTATACGTCGCGCGCCTCTCGGCAACGCTCCTCCAACTCGGCGAGATGCCATTGCTCATGCCTCACCAGGTATGAGAGTTGCTGCGTGACGGTCAGGCGGCCGAACTCGGGGTGGGCACCCGCGCGACTCCACGCCTCGGGCGCAATTGCGGCGAACTGCGCGACCGTTCCCAGCCGTGCCTCGGCCAGATCCTCCAGTAGCGCGGCCACCGGCGGCGATAGCGACTCGTCGGTTGCGCCGATGTCGTTTGGATCGATCGACTCGAGTTGCGGCTCATCCTCGTCGAGCATCCGCGCGGCGCGGCCGACCAACAGGCGCTCCGCGCCCAGAAGATGTTCGAGAATCGCACGCAGCGGCCAGACACCATCGTCGGCGCGGGCATCGCTGACACCCGCGGTGATCGTCTGAATATCAGCCAGGTTCTCCTCCATCGCCGACAGGATCTCCGATGGCGCGAGGGGCGTGGCGTACCAGACGGAGGGCGACGGCTCAAAGGTCAGCCGGCGCGCCCGGCAAACAGGACAGACGGCCTGCTTCTCGCCGAGCATGATCTCTCCGCACGAGCGGCAGACGAAGGTCAGCGGGGTGTCCTCCAGCGTCGGGATGCCGCCGGCCCGCGCCGTTTCCAGTGCGTGTGCCATCGCGCCCGCAATCGCGTTCCGTCCGGTCGCGCGGAGGTCGGCGATCGCGGCGTCCATCTCTTCGTAGAGGCCGCTGGCCGGCCGAGGTCGCACAATCGTCGCCCGTGCTCCCTCTCCGAAAGCCGCCGCGCGGAACAGACGGGCGATGTTGTACTGCCCCTCGTCTTCCAGCCCACGCGCGATCGCCAGCAGCCTGATCGTCCGTGTGCCGGCGTCGCGGCGTTCTTCGTCGGTCATCGTCCTGCCTCCTTCGTTACACGACAGCGGCCCCGGCACGATATGCCGGGGCCGCTACGAGTCAGCGCATCATCGTGTTGGCGCTAGCTTGCGGCTTTCCGAAGGTCCTTCGCCGCTGCGACCATATTGGTCAGGCTCGGCCAGACTTCCGCATTGCCACGCGTCTTCAGTCCGCAGTCCGGGTTGACCCACAGATGTTCGGCGCCCAGAACGCGTGTTGCGTTGCGCAGCCGTTCGACCATCTCGCCGGTCTCGGGGATCTGCGGCGAGTGGACATCGTAGACGCCCGGGCCGATCTCACGCTCGTATTTGTTGTCGGTAAATGCCTTCAGCAGCTCTTCGTTCGAACGCGAGTTCTCGATCGAGATGACATCGGCATCCATCGCCGCAATCGCATCGATGATGTCGTTGAACTCCGAGTAGCACATGTGTGTGTGAATCTGAGTGCCGGGCTGAACGCCGCTGGACGCCAGCCGGAACGCGTGGACCGCCCAGTCGAGATACTCTTGCCATTCGGCGCGACGCAGTGGCAAGCCTTCGCGGAGCGCCGGCTCGTCGATCTGGACGATACCGATGCCTGCCGTCTCCAGATCCAACACCTCATCGCGCAGCGCCAGAGCGATCTGGTTGGCCACCTCGGCGCGCGACAGATCTTCGCGCACGAACGACCAGTTGAGGATCGTCACCGGTCCGGTCAGCATGCCCTTCATTGGCCTGCTGGTTCGCGACTGAGCGTAGGTGCTCGTTGCGACCGTCATCGGGTGTGGGCGGTAGACATCGCCGACGATAATCGGCGGGCGGACGCAGCGCGAGCCGTACGACTGGACCCAGCCATGCTCGGTGGCGATGAAGCCGCCGAGCTGTTCGGCGAAGTATTCGACCATGTCAGTTCGCTCGAACTCGCCGTGGACCAGGACATCGAGACCGATCTCCTCCTGTCGGCGAATCAGATCGTCCATCTGGGATTTGACCCAGGTGTCGTACTCCTCGGCGGTGATCCTCCCTGACCGCAGCCGGGCACGCATCGAGCGCACCTCGCCGGACTGCGGAAACGAGCCGATCGTCGTCGTCGGGTAGGCCGGCAGACCCAGTCGCCCCTGCTGCTCACGGATACGGTCTGCGAATGGCGTCGCCCGCTGAGCGTCCGCTGCAGTCAGCGCGCGGAGCCGCTCCTGCGTTCCTGCGTGGTGTGCATCAGATCGCTGTCGGGCATCAATCCGGACGCGGTCGGCATCCAGCTCGGCGCGGATCGCCTCGCGCCCCTCGTTGAGCCCCTTCGCCAGAGTGCTGATCTCCTCGAGCCGCTGATCGGCAAAGGACAGATCGGCGAGGACTTCGGCGTCGTGACTTGTCTCCAGCCTCACGTCGTGCGGCAGGAAGAGCAGCGAGCAGGAAGGTCCGATCGCGAGCCCATCCTTCCGGCCCAGCTTGTCGACGATTCGCTCGAGCGTGCCGAGCGTCGCGTCGAGATTCGTCCGCCAGACGCCGCGACCATTGACGACCCCGGCGTTCAGCACTTTGTCGGCCGGGAATCCCTTACCCAGCAGATCGGTCTGGTTCCCCGGCGTGCGGACGAGATCGAGGCCGATGCCGTCCACCGGCAGCGCCATTACCGCATCCCAGCTCGAGCCAAGCGAGCCGAAGTAGGTTTGCAGCATGATCTTCGGCCGCGCGCTCGAGGCGGCAAGCTCGCCGTAGACCTCAGCGAAGAGCGCCAACTCCCCGGCAACGCGATCCTGGACCAGGCACGGCTCGTCGATCTGGACCCACTCAGCGCCCGCCGCGGCCAGATCTGCCAGCAGTTGCTGATAGATCGGCACGATCTGCCGGACATGCTCGGCGATCGGGAGTTGGTGGTACTTGCCGAGCAGCACAAAGGTGAACGGCCCGACCAGGACCGGTGTCGCCCGGTCGCCGACAGCCTCGCGGGCCTCACGATAGGCATCGACAGGAGCATTGCCGGTGCGCACCGGGGCCGGCCCGTTGAACTCGGGGACGAGATAGTGGTAGTTCGTGTCGAACCACTTCGTCATCTCGAGCGCCGCGGCGTCGTCGCCACCTCGAGCCATCGCCGAGTAGGTTGCCAGTGACACCGGCTCGCCGGGCGTATGGCCAAAGCGCTCCGGCACAAGGCCGAGCACACACGACATATCGAGCATGTGATCGTAATACGTAAAGTCGTTGCACGGGATGTGGTCGATCCCGGCATCGAGCTGGACCTGCCAGGCGGCCGCGCGAATGCCGGCCGCGACTTCGCGCACCTCATCCTCTTCGGCCTTGCCTGCCCAGTATCGCTCGATCGCGCGCTTGAGTTCGCGCTGCCTGCCAATTCGCGGATAGCCGAGGTTTGACGTTTGCGCCATCAGTCTCCCATTCTCCCTGTCACAATGCGCTACTCTGCTCGCACGACGATTAGTATGTCACGCGCCGTCAGGCGCCTCCGCCCAGGTGATCAGCCCCGGCACGTATGGTGAGCACAGGCAGTCGTGACGTGGCAGAACTCGGACGGTATAACCGTGGATTCCGCTGGATCGCGCCATCGGCGCCGACAGCTGATAGATGTAGCCGCCGGCCGCCGCAGATGACTGGACGACCATCGGCGACGACGTCGGATCAACGAGCTCGCCCGCGGCATTGACCCGGCCCGCGTAGAGCTCGACAGTGACATCCTCCGGCCTGAGCGCCCCGAGATGCACGAGCGCCTGGGTGTGAAGCGCCGAGCCAACCTCAAGCGTCGAGCGGGCATCACCATTGACCGCCTCAACTCGGACCTCCTTCCAGCCGTCCGTCACTCGCGCGCGCCAGATGGCCAGGTCCCGCGCGCCGTTCATGTCATCCGCGGCCATTATTTCGGCCATGGCCAGCGCTGGCAGATAGAACTGCTCGGTGTAGTCACGCACCATACGCAGCCCGCTGACGAACGGGCAGAGGCACTCGATTGCCGCGGCCATTCGCGCAATCCACCGGCGCGGGAGGTTGTCCGCCCCACGGTCATAGAAGGTGGGGATAATATCCCGTTCGAGGACATCGTAGATATCCTCTGCTTCGACCTGGTCCTGGAGGTCCCAGTTCGAGTAGGTCTCACCACGTCCGATCGCCCAGCCTGCCGGGTCGGCCGTGCCCGAGTGCTCGCGCCAGGCCTCATCCCACCAGCCATCGAGGGTGCTGAAATTGAGGTTGGCATTGGCGGAGGCCTTCATGCCACTCGTTCCGCTGGCCTCCATCGGCCGGCGAGGATTATTCAGCCAGACATCCACGCCCTGCACGAGCCGCCGGGCAATCGCAATATCGTAATCCTCCAGGAAGACGACCCGATGGCGTAGCTCTGCCCGGCGCGATGCCACGACGATCTGGCGGATCAGCTCTTTGCCGGCATCGTCGCGGGGATGTGCCTTGCCGGCGAAGATGATCTGGATCGGCCGGGTAGCGTTGTTGATCAGCGCAATGAGTCGGTCAATATCGCGCAACAGCAACGTCGCCCGCTTATACGTCGCGAACCGCCGGGCAAAGCCGATCGTCAGAATTTCGGGGTCGAGGACCTCGCCGGCCCGCTTGATCTCCGCCTGTGCCGCGCCGTGCTGGTCGAGCTGGGCTTGTAGCGTCTCGCGGATATTCAACACCATCTCTTCACGATGACGTTCGTGGATTCGCCAAAGCTCCTCGGGCGGGATCTGGCCGGCCTGAGCCCAGATCTCCTTGCCGGTCGGCTCGCTTCGCCAGCGGGGCCCGATGTACCGATCGTAGTAGCTGGCCATCTCCTCCGAGACCCAGCTCGCCAGATGGATGCCATTTGTGACATGGCCAATCGGAACCTCGTTGACAGGCACGCCCGGCCAGAGCGCCTGCCACATATCGCGCGACACCTTGCCATGCAGCTCGCTGACACCGTTGGTGTAGGCGGACATCTTCAGCGCCAGGATCGTCATCCCGAATAGCTCGCCCTCGTCGGTCGGGTTAATGCGGCCCAGAGCCAACAGGTTGGCGCGTTCCAACCCGAATTCGGCCGCGTACTCTGTCAGGTATCGGTCGATCAGCTCGGAGGGGAAGGCATCGTGGCCGGCCGGCACCGGTGTGTGCGTCGTGAAGATCGTGCCGGCCGAGGCAGCCTCGCGAGCCTCCTCAAACGTCAACCCGTGCGCGGACATCAGCGCGCGCGCCCGTTCCAGAGCAAGAAACGCGGAATGGCCCTCGTTCATGTGATACACGGTCGGCTCGAGGCCAAGGGCGACGAGCGCGCGACAGCCGCCGATCCCAAGGACGACCTCCTGGCGGATCCGCATCTCCAGGTCACCGCCATAGAGCTGATCGGTGATGCCGCGATCCTCTGGGAGGTTCTCGGGGATGTTCGTATCCAGCAGATAAAGCTGGACACGGCCCACCCGGGCGAGCCAGACCTGAGCGCTGACCTCGCGTCCGGGGTGTGGGACGCGGACAGTCAGTGGCCCGCCGGTCGAATCGTGCACAAGCGTCAGCGGGAGGTTGTGGAAGTCGTTCTCCTCGGAGAACTCCTGCTGCCATCCCGCATCATTCAGTGTCTGCCGGAAGTAGCCCTGCTGGTACAGCAGGCTGATTCCCACCAGCGGCACGCCCAGATCGCTGGCCGACTTCAGGTGATCGCCGGCCAGCAGGCCAAGCCCACCCGCGAAGATATTCAGACAGTTGGCGACGCCGAACTCCGGAGAGAAGTAGGCGATGCACGGCTGCAGGGTCTGACCGTGAGTCCGGGCATACCACGTGCTTGTCGCCCCCATGTAGGCGTCGAAGTCGGCGGCGACACGCTCCAACTGCAGGCGGAAGCCTTCGTCGGCGGCAGCCTCTTCCAGACGGGACTGATCGATCGCGCCGAGCAGGCGAACAGGATTTTGGTGTGTGCTCTCCCAGAGATCCGGATCGAGCCGCGCGAAGAGGTTTCGACTTGGCCCATCCCACGACCAGCGCAGGTTCACTGCGATGTCCCGCAGTCGATGCAACTCCGGCGGGAGCACCGGGACGATCGAGAAAGTTCGAATCGGCTTCATGATCTCATGTTCCTCTGAATATCATCGAGTTTCAGCAGACGACACCCAGCGCCCGCCTCAACCGTCAAGGATACCGCCAGACGGCAATGAACTACGACCGGTATGCGCAGGAAACGACCAATGAAGATCACTCCGCTTCATAGTTGGGACGTGACACCGAAGGAAGCGGCTGAAATCCAGCGCAACCTGAGCAGGACACTCGATCTGCGCGACGGCCTCCGACTGGACAATATCCGCACCGTCGCGGGTGTGGACAACGCATACTCAGGGCGTGGTCGTGCCGCGATCGCATACGCTGTCGTGGTCATCCTGTCGTTCCCGACGCTGGAAGTCATCGAGACACGAGCGCAGGTTCAGCCCGTCACGTTCCCCTATGTGCCGGGGCTGCTCTCGTTCCGCGAAGGGCCGGCCGTCGTCGCTGCCTTCGAGCAGGTCGAGAACAGGCCAGATGTCATTCTGTTCGACGCGCAGGGGATCGCCCACCCACGCAGGTTCGGCGCGGCGGCGCATCTCGGCCTCGTTCTCGGGCTGCCCTCGATCGGCTGCGCCAAGAGCCGGCTCATCGGTGAATATGCCGAGCCTGGCGACACCTTCGGTGACCGTAGCCCGCTACGCATCGACGGTGAAGCCGTCGGCGCGGCCGTCCGCACTCGTCCCGGTCACACGCCGCTGTTCGTCTCTCCGGGCAATCGCGTCAGCATCGAGACTGCCATCGCGATCACGCTCGCCTGTTGCCGCGACGGGCGGTTCATGCCCGAGCCAACTCGCCTCGCCGATCGGCTCGCCGCAATAGCGAAGCGGGATGGAACGATCGGGTTCGGAGCACGATGAAACCGATCAGCCTCTCGCCATCGACCGCCACACGTAGCCTGTCCGGATCTGGCCCGGCGACAGCCTCGTCCACTGGCGTTCCCAGCACATCCGACGTACTCTTGCCAGAGGCGCTGGAATCGGCAACGGCGAACGACGACGAGGACGGGATGTCCCAGGCAATCATCGAAACTCGTGAGCACACCTCTTTCCGCGCACGCGGAGCGATCTTGCTGATCTCGTGCTACGAGCTCGGCCATCAGCCACTCAACCTGGCGTTCCCGCTGGCGACCCTTCGCGAAGCCGGCTATGACCCGCTGGCCCGCGACACATCGGTCGAGCCGCTCGACGACGCGGAGATCGCCCGCGCCTGTTTCGTCGCCATTTCGGTGCCGATGCATACTGCGCTTCGCCTCGGGGTTCAGGTGGCCGCGCGCGTCCGCGCCATCAATCCGGCTGCGCCAATCTGCTTCTACGGCCTCTACGCCTGGATGAATGCCGACTACTTGCTCGACGGCTACGGCGACTACATCATCGGCGGCGAGCAGGAGCGTCCGCTGCTCGATCTCGTCCGCGCGATCGAGCGCGGCGATGACACGCTGCCTTCGGGAGTCGGCGATCGTGATCATCGCGTCCCGCCGGTGATCGAGCGGATGTCGTTTGCAATGCCGGCCCGCGACGTGCTCCCACCGCCGGAAAAGTACGCCCGCCTGCTGATCGATGGCCGGGCAGTGCCGGCCGGCTACACTGAGTCAACTCGCGGCTGCCACCATACCTGTCGTCACTGCCCGGTCGTGCCGATCTACGGGGGGCGGTTCTTTGCCATTCCCCGCGACGTCGTGCTGGAGGACATCCGCAGCCAGGTGCGCCAGGGGGCCGGCCACATCACCTTCGGCGATCCCGACTTCCTCAACGGCCCGACCCACGCGCTGCGCGTCTGCCGCGCATTGCATGCGGAGTTCCCGCACGTGACTTTCGACATGACGACGCGCATCGAGCACATTCTCGAGAATCGTGATCGATTCACCGAGTTCAAGGAGCTCGGCTGCGTCTTCGTTCTGACCGCGGTCGAGTCGATCAGCCCGCTGGTGTTGGAGAGAATCGACAAGGGCCACACCAAAGCGGATATCATCGCGGCGCTGGCAGTCCTCGACGATGCCGGAATCACGATGCGGCCGTCCCTGCTGCCATTCACTCCGTGGACAACGCTCGACGACTACCTTGAGCTCCTGACCTTCTTCGAAGAGCACGATCTCGCCAGCAACGTCGACCCCGTTCACTTCTCGATCCGCCTGCTGGTGCCACCCGGCTCGGCGCTGCTCGATCAGCCCGAGGCCGCGGAGTGGGTCGGCGCGCTCGATGCGGCCGCGTTCACCTGGACGTGGAAGAATCACGATCCCCGGGTAGACGCGCTCCAACGCGAGGTCGCAGCCATCGTTGAGGGCGCGGAATCCGCGTCGTGCGAGCCGGAGGAGACGTTCGAGCGAATCAAGGCCGCTGCCTGGGCAATGGCCGGCGTCGCGCCTCCAACGGTCGAGCGCAAACGCACTCGTCCGCCGGGACAGCCTCCAAGGCTGACCGAATCGTGGTTCTGTTGAGCGGAGCCAACCGCGAGCCAGTTCGGCTCGCTCCCCTCCTGAATCACCAGAGGAGTGCCCGCCTGTATTGCGTCAGGCGACTTCCACCGCCTCCTCGGCCACTACGGTGGTGCGCATGCGCTCAGAGCGTCGCCTCAGCATCTCGGCGCTAAAGAACAGCGAGCCAGTGATGATGATCAACAGCGTTGAGACGGCGGCAATCGTCGGGTCGATCTGGAACCGGATGCTGTCCCACATCTTCCTTGGCAGCGTCACCGCGCCGGTTCCCGAGATGAAGATCGCAACGATCAGCTCATCCCACGACGTGATGAAGGCGAACAACGCGCCGGCCAACACCCCCGGGCGGATGATCGGCAGCGTCACATGCCAGAACGTGCGCAGTCGGTTCGCACCGAGGTTCATCGCCGCGTACTCCAGCCGCTCATCGAAGCCGTACAGCGTGGCCGTGACGTTCACGACGACGAACGGCACGGCCAGCGCCGTGTGCGCCGTAATGAGCGCGATCGGGCGTCCAACCAGCCCGAGCTGCGCATAGAAGAAGTAGATCCCGATTGCGACGATGATCGCCGGGACAATCAGCGGCGAGACGATGAATGTGTTGACGACACCCCGGCCGGGAAACCGGCCGCGCACCAGCCCGATTGACGCAAGGGTCCCGAGGATCGTGGCCAGAATCATCACAACAGACGCCACCCAGAAGCTGAGAATGGCAGCGCTCACCCAGTCCGAGCGTGTGAAGAAATTGCGATACCACTGCAGGCTGAACCCCGGTGGCGGGAAGGTCAGATACTGCGCCGAGGAGAACGACAACGGAATAACCACCAGAACCGGGAACACGAGATAGACGAGCACCATCGCGCAGAAAACATACAGAATCAGGCGCGGGACGGACACCGACCGTCGCCGGCGGCGGGCTCCGGTTGCCATATCAGCGGGGCGGGCAGGGGCGCTCGTCATGAGGAGGTCCCTCCGAAGATATTCTCGACCCCGAGGATACGGTTGAACAGCGTGAAGATCCCTAACGCGCCGATCAGCAGCACCGCGGCGAGCGCCGATGCGAACGGCCAGTTAAGCAGCGTGTTGACTTGCTGCTCGATCAGCACGGAAATCATCACGTCCCGCGGCCCGCCGACCAACGCCGGCGTGATGAAAAAGCCAAGCGAGAGGATGAACACCAGCAAGCAGCCAGCCGCGATCCCGGGCAGCGAGAGCGGGAAGAAGATCCGCCGGAACACCTGGTCAGGTCGCGCTCCGAGCCCCTCGGCCGCCCGCATCAGGTTGCGGTCGATGCCGCGCATGACACTGTAGAGCGGCAGCACCATGAAGGGCATCAGGATCTGGACCATCGCGATGTAGACCGCAAGGCGAGTGTTCAACAGACGCAGCGGCTCGTCGATCGCCCCGATCCAGATCAAGAAGTTGTTGATAATCCCGAATCGGCCGAGCAATACCATCCACGCATACGTCCGAACGAGGATGCTCGACCAGAATGGCACCAGGACGAGGATCATCAGCAGGTTCGCCCGCGAGCTGCTGATCGACGCCAGCAGATACGCTAGCGGGTAGGCCAGGAACAGTGTCACGATCGTCACGACGAGCGAGATCTGGACGGTGATCCAGATCACCCGAACATAGATCGACTCCTGGAAGATCTGCGCAAAGTTGTCGAGCGTCCAGGTTGGCTGGCTGACACTGCGAAAGAGCATCGCCAACACCGGGTACCCGTAGAAGAACGCGAGGTACAGCACAATCGGCAGCACCAGCGCGAGGTAGCGCAGTTGCACGCCACGGCGCTGACGGGCCAGCGCTCGCGCGTTGGCAATTCGTGATGGTTGCGTGTCGCCCGGGGCGGTCATCGTCGCTGATGGCTGCGCCACGAGATCCTCCGTTCGTCCGCGCCTATTGGGCTGCGACGACGCGCGTGTCCTCGACATGGCAAACAATCCGGACGCGCTCGCCGGGGTCATGGGCCGGCACACCAAACCGCTGCTGCTGGCGCAAAACCATCTGCGTGCCGGCGTCGGTCGCGAGAATGTAGCGCCGCATGTCGCCAACGAACGTCGCCTCGACAACGGTGACATCGAGGACGTTCTCTGCTGCGTCATCGGCACTCGGTTGTCCGGGAAATGCGAGCTTCTCTGGCCGGATCGCGACGACCGCCGGATCGCCGGCCTGTAGGCCATCCAGAGAGATCGCTTTGAGCGTCGCCCCGTCCACACGAATCGTCTGAACGCCGTTGGCGCTTTCAACAACGACGCCGTCGAAGAAGTTCGATTCGCCGATGAACGACGCTACGAATCGGTTGCGGGGGCGATCGTAGAGGTCAATCGGATCGCCGATCTGTTCGACACGCCCGTTATTCATCACCACGATGCGGTCGGACATGATCAGCGCCTCTTCCTGATCGTGGGTCACATAGATGAACGTGATGCCCAGATCCTGGTGGAGGCGACGGATCTCCAGCTGGAGCTCCTCGCGCAGCTTTTTGTCCAGCGCGCCAAGCGGCTCGTCCATCAGCAGCACGCGAGGGTTGAAGACGATCGCGCGCGCCAGGGCGATCCGCTGCTGCTGACCACCGGAAAGCTGGCGTGGGTAGCGCCGGTCATAGCCGGGTAGCTTGACGATCTCCAGCACCTCATGCACTCGCCGCTGGATGGTCGCCTTATCGACCTTGCGCATTTTCAGCGGGAACGCGATGTTCTCCGCCACGGTCATATGCGGGAACAGCGCGTAATTCTGAAAGACCATCCCGATATTGCGTCGAAATGGCGGGACGGTCGCGACGGGGGACGAGTCGATGTAGATCTCGCCGGATGTCGGGATCTCGAACCCTGCGATCATCATCAACGTGGTGGTCTTGCCGGACCCACTCGGTCCGAGCATGGTGATGAACTCGCCGGCTTCGATGTCGAACGAGACATCCTGCACGGCCGCAACAGCGTCGAAACGCTTGTCGAGGTGATGGATCCGCACAGTTGCCCCACTTGGACCGGCGGACTGCGTTGCCGCACCCGCAGGCTGCGTGGCTGCCTCCGTTGCCATGCTCGTCTCCCGTCGCCGTCCGCTGCTAGCCGAGGATGAAGGTGTTCCAGCGCTTGAGCACCTCTTCGCGGTTGTCGGCCCACCAGTTGTCGTCCAGGAAGAACAGCTGCTCCTTGTGTTCTGGCGCGGTTGCCAACGTGCTGGCGATCTCTTTCGGGATGTAATCGATCGACTTGTTATTGACGAAGCCGTTCGGGTAGAGCATCGAGAGCCGTGCCTGTGAGATCGGGAGAGTCGAGAAGGCTGCCAACTTCTGGGCGTTTTCCCGGTTCGGCGCGCCCTTCGGAATGCCCCAGACATCGAAGGCGAGCTCCCCCTGATTCCAGGCGATCTCGACCGGCAGGTTCGGATTCTGCTTCTGCAGCGTCAGGATCCGGCCACTCCAGGCCTGAGCAAGGACAGCCTCCTTGTCGGCCAGCATCTGAACTGGCTGCGCGCCGGCATCCCACCATTTGACGACGTGCGGCTTGATCTTCTCCAGTGACGCGTAGGCCTGATCGATATCCATCGGATAGATCTTGTCTTTGGCCACGCCATCCGCCATGACAGCCGCCTCGAGGAATGGCAACAGGCCGCCGGAGCCACCTTCCATCGCGCGGGGGCCGGGGAACTTCTCAGCATCCCAGAAGTCGGCCCATCCGTTCGGCGTGCCACTGAATGCGTCGGCGCGATAGGCATAGATCAGTCCGTATGGGTTCATCGCGATGGCGTTCTTGTGGCGAAATGCCTCGTCGATGTTATCGACATCGACGAGATCGTAGTTGATTGGCTCCCAGTAATCGCCCTGTCGCTCGAGCGCGATGATCCCGTCAAGGCCGACCTCGGGCAGATCCCACTGAACGTTGCCGGTGTCAACCATCGCCTTGATCTTGGCGAGGTCCGGGCCTTCGGCTTCCTTGACGGTGATGCCGCACAGCTCCGTGAACGGCTCGAAGTACGCCTTACGCTGGGCTGCCTGATATGCACCGCCGAACGAGATCGCGACGACCTCGCCGCTTCCCTTGAGCTTCTCTGGCACGTCTTCGGGTTTCATCATCGGCAGCTCGATCTCGGCTGCTGGCGAGCTTGCACCCGGTGACGAGGTCCCCGACCCGGCGCTGCCGCTCGTCGCGGTCGGCGTCGTCTGCGAGTTGCCACACGCTGCCAGAATCATCGCCAGTGCGCTACCGCCGATTGCGTAGCGAGCGCTAAGCCGGAACAGTTCCCGCCGCGAGTACGCGTCCGCCTGGGGCGAGCGGCCCCGTAGCGATAGCAGGAACTGAATGTGTCGTTCGAGCGGATCCATATGGTTGCCCTCCGTCACTTCACAGCATCAATGACCCACTTGCGTGTCATCAAGCGTCGCAATCGGGGAAACAGCAGCGCGACGCCAATATCACCTCCTTCAGCAGTCCCCATGCGCGCCGTTTCGGCGTCGCCACGACAACCACGGGTAACGCAGCCTGACCGTAGCGTATGCGCATCAGCAGGCGTCTGCTCTGGATCGGTCACTTCATCGTGGACGACATTACGGGGTCGATCGCAAGTACGAGACCACAATGTCAGCAGGTGCCAGGAAGCGATCGGGGGTCCGTGCGTCGGCAGCGACATCGCTACGCGCACGCATCTTCGGTGAATGCGTGCAGGTACGGTAGGCCACACGTAGTCATCGTGTCAAGACATATTGGGTCTGTCGAATCTCGCGCCCGGAGACACATCGCGGAGGCTACGATTCGGGGTCGCCGATGGGCTGCCGGCCATCCCCCGCTGCCGGGCCGTTCTATCGACGCGGGGTGATGCCCGGCAGAAGCGCGGTGACGATCCGATCGACGACAATCGCGTCTACCTCGGGATCCTGGCCTGACTGATGGCTGAGAAAGTGGATCAGCAATCCGCCCTGCAGCGCTTTTCCGACGGCTCGTCCATCGATGTCCTTGCCGGCCTCATCACGGGTGTGACGGGTGTCGATGAATGAGCCAACCGCGCCGACCACGTCATCGAGCAGGCGACCGAGCATGACGCTGATCTCCGGGTCGGACGCCGCCTCGCTCAGAAGCGTGAGGACAAACACGCGTCGCTCGCGCAGCAGTCGCAAGAACTCGCCGCCCAGTTGCAGGAGGACCGCCTCGACGTCGGTCGAGGCGGCCGCGTCGAGAATGCGCCGATACCCAGCGAACGGCGCGTACACCTCCAGCACGGCAGCCAGCAGATCAGCCTTGTTGCCGAAATAGTGGTAGAGGACCGCTTCGGTAACACCCGCAGCCCGCGTGATGTCACGCACCGACGTGGCGCGATAGCCTCGCTCAGCGAAGAGTGTGAAGGCGACATCCAGCAGTTGCTCGCGTCGGCGCGCGGCCTGTGCCTGCCGAGCGCCGGTTGTTCGCGCCGCCAGAGACTCCTCCCTCCACTCCTGCCAGGCAGGATACCGCGCAGGTGGAAACACGTCAGTCTGTCTCGACCGGAGTTGCCGTCTGTTCAGAAGGCACAGGCTGGGGCATCTCCAGCGACAGACGTGGCAGACGTCGGTCAATCCAGGCCGGCATGTACCAGTTGGCCCGGCCAAGCAGCCCGGTGATTGCTGGGACCAGCAACATCCGGATGATCGTCGCATCGACGAAGACCGCCACGGCCAGCCCAAGACCGAATTCCTTAACGATTCGCGAGTCGCTGAGGGTGAACGAGAGGAAGACGACGACCATGATGCCCGCCGCCGCGCTGATCACTCGCGATGTCGTTGCGCTGCCGTGGCTGACCGACGCCCGGCTGCCTCGCCCCTCCAGCCAGGCTTCATGGATCCTGCTCATCAGGAAGACCTCGTAGTCGGTCGAGAGGCCGAACAGCACGGCGAAGAGCATCATCGGCAGGAACGACTCGATCGGCCCGGTCCGGTCGATCCCGAACAGATGGGAAAGCCAGCCCCACTGGAAGACCGCGACCAGGACGCCATAGGCTGCCGCGATCGACAACACATTCATCACCGCCGCCTGCAGGGGAACCAGTAGCGATCGGAACACGATTGCCAGCAGCAGCATGCTGACGCCGATGACGACGAGGAAGAAGATCGGCAGGCGGCTGGAGATCCGGTCGCCGATATCGATAAATGCCGCCGTCGGGCCGCCGATCGACGCCTCGACACCACTGCCCGCCAGGGCCGGCGGGACGACATCTTTCCGCAACCGATGGACGAGATCCTGTGTCTCGGAGGACTGTGGCGACGTCGTCGGGATGATGGTGATGATGCCGGTGTCACCAGCCGGATTGAACACCGGCGGAGCGACACGGGCGACGCCCGGCTGCTCGCGCAAATCGGTCACCAACTGGTCGACGGCAGACGGGTCGGTCGCGCCACGTGTGTCGACGACAACCGCGAGCGGACCGTTGAAGCCGGGGCCGAACCCCTCTGTCAGCAGATCGTAGGCCCGCCGGCTGGTCAGCGCGGTTGGCCCGTTGCCTGCGTCGGCCGAGCCGATGCGCATATCCAACGCCGGAACCGCGAGCACGAGAAGGAGCGTCAGACCGGTGACGATCACCAGCCAGGGCCGGCGCTGCGAGAACTCGGCCAGCTCGTACCAAACCCCCTTCTCATCAGTCGATCCGCTCGCATGGAACCATGGGATGCTCCAGCGGTCGATGTTGTGGCCCAGCGCCGCCAGCAACGCCGGCAGGATCGTGATCGCCACGATGACCGCCAGAGACACGACAACCGCCGCGGCGATGCCGAGCGCCGCAACGAAGGGGATGCCCATCGTCGCCAGGCCCAGCAGGGCGACCACGACAATCGAGCCGGCGAAGATGATCGCGCGGCCGGCGGTGTCGATCGCGGTGACAATCGCCGTCTCGACGCTCTCGCCGCGGTGCAATCCCTCCCGATAACGGGTGACGATAAACAGCGCGTAGTCGATCCCGACACCGATACCGATCATCGCGGTAAACGCGCGCGTCTCGGTGTTGAAATCGAGCCATAGCCCCAGAATGCCGATAATCAGCACGCTTGCCATCAGACCGGAGAATGCCGTGATGAGTGGCAGACCCATCGCAACAAGCGAGCCAAACGCCAGTAGGAGGATGACGATCGCTGCCGCGACGCCGATCATTTCCGATGAACCCGGCGGCTGCTTCTCGGAGACGGTAATGACCTGGCCGCCCAGCTCAACCTGCACGCCCGGCTGGATGGCGCCATCGCGCAACCCCATCAACGCGTCAACGCTCGACGATGGCACCCTGTCCGCCTGCTGGGCGAACTGGACGACGATCGCGCCGATCCGCCCATCGGCCGAGATGGCCGGCGGCTTCGTGTCGTACGGAGACACTACCCCAACGACACCGGGGACGGCAGCCGCGTCACGCGCCAGCCCCTCGACTGTCGCCCGGATAGCGGGGTCGTTCAGGCCTGCGTCGGCGCGGACGACGATCGTCGCGCTGTCGCCCGACTTGCCGGGGAAACGCTCCTGGAGAAGGTCGATTGCCCGCTGCGACTCCGCTCCCGGAATGTTGAAGCTGTTGACGAAGTCGCCGTGGCCGGCGCGGTAGACACCGACCAGGGCGACGAGGACGAGCGCGCTGCTCGCCAGGACGAGCCAGTGCCGCCGGACGACGAACGCCGCCCAACGACCGAGCCAGCTCGACGACCTCGGAGATCGATCATTCATCGACGTGCCTCTATCCTGCCTGCTTTGTCACTGGCGTCGCGACGATATCAGCCGCAGTTCGCGGAAGATGGACGAGGAGCGCGATCAGGACGACCTCAAGCCCGACCTGCGTGAGCTTGCTCACTGCCGCGTAGGCCTCCAGATCCGACCGGCCGGCGATCAGTGAGATCATGTAGATGACCATGACCAGTGCGTTGGCGATCGCGCCAGCCAGCACGAGCCGCCGGTTGAGCCGGCGGATCAGCCATCCGCCGGCGAAGTAAGCGAGGGCGGCGACCAGCATCACCCCTCGCGGTGGGGACGCGAGGTCATCCGGCGCGATACCAGCGCCGATGAGGAGGTAGATCGCGCCGGTCATCCAGGCCAGGAGAACTCCCGCCCACGCGAGCGATGGTAAGGCGGGCGACGAGCGCTGCTGCGTCATGGTCATTTCGACTCCTTTCAGGCTGTCGAGAATAGTAAACGCCATTTAGTAAAGTGAGTGTAGTATCATCGTGATGCGCTGTCAAGCGGAGTGAGTGAAGGGGCACAAGCGATGGCCAACCGCCGGTCCGTTCCGCAGATTGTCGAGAGCATCAGCCCGGCCAGCTGCACGGTGGATCACCGGCTGGAGGTGCTTCGCGGCCTGCCGTTCTTTCATGATCTGTCTCACGAACGCCTGGAGGAGATCAACCGCCAGTTCCGCTCCTACGACGTGGAGGCTGGGGCGACGATCTACATGAGCGGCGACAGGACAGAGCGCCTCTATGTCGTTGCCCACGGACGCGTGAAGCTGTTGCGCCATAGCGCCAGCGGCGAGGACACGCTGCTCGATATCCTGGCGACCGGCGAGATGTTCGGCACGCTCGCTGCCCTCGGCGATGTCACCTACCCCGACACCGCTGAGGCGCAGACCTTCTCCTGCGTGCTCGGCATCGGCGCCCACGACTTCCAGGCCATCCTCGAACGCTCACCGGACGTCGCATTGCGGGTGCTCGGCATCGTCGCGAAGCGCCTGCAGGAAGCGCACACAACGATCTCGCAGATCAGCACGACTCCGGCTGAGGCTCGCGTTGCCGCGGCGCTGGTCAAGCTCGCTGGGAAGCTCGGCGTCCCCGACGAACGCGGTACGCTGATCCAGACTCGCATTTCGCGGCAGGACATTGCCGCGATGACCGGCACGACGACCGAGACAGCCAGCCGGGTGATGAGCCAGCTCCGCCGTGACGGCGTCATCGAGAGCGGCCGGCAATGGATCGTCGTCATCGACCTTCCCCGCCTCACCGAAATCGCTGAAATGGCGTAAGCCAGAAGAGCCCCGTCCCCCATCTCCCGTCCCTCATCCCCCATCCCCCCGCTAATTGACCTAGATCATTCATCTGCCTCCTCGATCTCCCTACAGTGGGGATAGAGGATGGAACGGTCTTTCACCAAGGAGGAGACAGATGACAACCAGAACGATCCTGCGGAGCGACAATCTGAGCTGCCCATCGTGCGTGTCGAAGATCGAGAAGGCGCTCACTGCCCGACCGGGTGTCGAAAGCGCAAAGGTGAAGTTCGCGACCGGGAAGATCGAGGTCTTGCACGACCCGACTCGGACCAGCGGCGAAGAGCTGATCCAGGCGGTTGCGGCAGTCGGTTACAAGGCGCGCGTCTCGCCAGTCTGACCGGCAGCGCGCTCGCCAAGCCCCCAGAAGGTTGATGACAGGAACGACATGCAGACCACAGACAACAATTCGATACGCGAGCAGCTCGCGAATCCGCTGATCCGCCGCCAGTGGCTGACCGCGGCCAGCGGGCTGCTGATCGCGGTCGGGCTCGGCGTGAAGTACATGCTCGATGCTCAGACGGCTTGGGCATGGCTGATGATTGCTGCGGCGTTCGTGGCCGGCAGCGACATCGCCGGCCGGGCGCTCAACGCGCTGCGCTTGCGGCAGGTCAGTATCGAGCTTCTGGTCACGATCGCCGCGGTCGGCGCACTGCTCATTGGCGAGGTCTGGGAGGCGGCCGCCGTCACCTTCCTGTTCATGCTCGGCGCATACCTTGAGGCGCGCACGATCAGCAAGACGCGAGCGGCGCTGCGGGAACTGGTCGAGCTGGCCCCCGAATCGGCGCTGGTCGAGCGTGATGGCGTCGTCATCGAGGAGCGGATCCATGATATTCGGCTGGGCGACATCGTCGTCGTCAAGCCGGGCGGGCGAATACCAGTCGATGGCCGGGTGATCGATGGCTCGGCAGCCGTCGATGAGAGCGCGATCACTGGCGAGCCGATGCCGGAGGACAAGTCGGCCGAATCGGGCGTCTTCGCTGGAACGATCGCGCTCAACGGGCTGCTGCGCGTCCGGGCGACGGGCATCGGATCCGACACGATGCTCGGTCGCATCATCGACCGTGTCGAGGAGGCGCAGGAGGCGAAGGCCCCAGCTCAGCGCTTCATCGAACGCTTCGCCCGCTGGTACACCCCAGCGATCATCGGACTGAGTGTCGTGGCCTGGATCGTCAGCCGCAACATCGAGCTGGCGCTGACACTGCTGGTGATCGGCTGCCCTGGCGCACTGGTCATCTCGACGCCGGTGTCAGTCATGGCCGGCATCGGGCGAGCAGCTCGCCGCGGCATTCTGATCAAAGGCGGCGAGCACCTTGAGCAGGCCGGCCGGATCAACGCCGTCGCGTTCGACAAGACCGGCACGCTGACCGAAGGCCGCCCGTCGCTGACCGAGGTCATCGCTCTCCAGCCGCTCGCCGACCACGCCGACGCCCACCCCACAACAACCGGTGAGGGCTGGACTGCCGACCAGGAGGAGATCCTGCGCTGGGCCGCGATTGCCGAATCCGGATCGGAGCACCCGCTGGCCCGGCCTGTCATGGCGGCCGCGTCAGACATCCCGGCGCTCGATGCTGACTCCTTCACCGTCTACCCCGGGCAGGGCGTCGCGGCAGCGCATGCTGGGCATCTGGTCACTGTCGGCAATACCGATCTTATGGGCGGTCTCGGAATCCCGGTCGGGAAGCGCGTCGTCGAGGAGCTCGCGCAACTGCGTCAGGCCGGCCGCACTGCCGTCGCGGTTGCGCTCGACGATCGTGTCATCGGTATTCTCGGCATCGCCGACGCCGTCCGTCCCGAGGCGGCCCGAACAATCGCCGAGTTACGCGCCAACGGCGTCGAGCGCATCCTGATGCTGACTGGCGACGACCGGCAGACGGCGCTCGCTGTCGGCCGGCAGGTTGGCATCGACGAGATCCACGCCGACCTGATGCCGGACGACAAGCTAACGCTGATCCGCAGGCTTCAGGAGGAAGGGTATGTCGTTGCGATGGCCGGCGATGGCATCAACGACGCCCCGGCGCTGGTCGCCGCGGATGTCGGAGTGGCGATGGGCTCGGCCGGCGCCGATGTCGCGATCGAGACGGCCGACATCGCGCTGGTCGGCGACGATCTGAGTAAGCTGCCAGAGGCGATCGCACTCTCGCGGGCCACGGTTCGCAACATCCGACAGAACGTCGCAGTCGCCCTGCTCACCGTCGGCGCGCTGCTGGCCGGCGTCCTGTTCGGCGAGATCCACATGGCCGGCGGGATGTTTATCCACCAGGTCTCGGTGCTGGTCGTCATCGCAAACGGCATGCGCCTGCTGCGGTCGACGCCGGCGGTCCGCCCCGGACGCGATCCAGGCCGCACTCGGCCGGCTCCATCCAGCGCAGGAGAGACGGCGCTCGCCTGATCGACCGGCCAACAACAGCCCGAGAGGCGGGGCGAACGAGCGCCCCGCCTTTGCGTTTGTCAGCCGGATCGCCTAAGATACCCCGGTGGGTATCTGAAGGGGGTTCGATGAAGATTGCCGCCGCCGTCTCCGCACGTGAGCTCGCCGGCCTCGATGACGCAGCCGAGCTTGTCATCTATGACACCAACGCCCAATCAGCCGACCGAATCGCGAATCCGGCCACCGCGCTACGAGCGGGCAAGCGGCTTGCTGCCGTTGAGCTACTGCTCGGCCACGACGTAGATATCGTCGCTGCCGTGCCGGATGGCTTCTGCGCTGTATCGCACGCGATCGCCCAGGCCGCCGGAATCCGGTTCCTGCCTCTCGAGCGTGGCACCGCCGAGGGAGTGATCGAACGACACGGCGCGGTCCTCGCGACGACCGCGCAACCAGAGCTGCCACCCTCGTGGCTAGCCAGGCCAGCCACAATGGATGAGCCGTCCGGGCAGACCGAGTGGCTCAGCGACCGGGCAGCCGGGGCGCTGCGCAATCGTCTCCGCCGATTGGAAGGTCAGGCCCGCGGCCTTCAGCGCTTGCTCGACGAACGGGCGTCGCTGGATGACATTCTGACCCAGCTCGCCGCGATGCGCGCCGCGCTCAACGCCGTCGGCCTGACGTTGCTGGCCGAGAATCTCGCAGACTGTCTGACGACAACCGCGGCCGAACCCGGCGACGATGATCGACTAGCCGCCGCCCGCCGCGCGTTTCTACGCCTGAACTGACGGGACTCGCTCTTCATGACCGAATTCACCGGAACGGCCGGCCACTCTGCCATGCCAGACGATCATCGCCTCCTGGCGCGCTGGCGACTGATCCTGTTCCTGGGCGCGACACTGATACTCACCGGATGCACGACGATGGCAGTCGACAACACGCTCGCTGGCCCCGCCCCGAGTCCGACGGTGACACCACCACGCGCAGAGCCGCCGGCGACGACGCTAGCGGTCGCGCCGTTGCCGCAGACGCCCGAGCCACCTGCCTCAACGCCCGCGGCAACGGCGACGCCGGCCCCGCCGATGCCAACAGCCGAACCAACCGCGTCGCCCGAAACGCAGGAAGATAGCGGCGAGATCCTCGACGGCGACCCGGCCTGGCACGACGCGATCCACACGCTCGACGGCGCATGGATGGGAGTCGTTCAGGCAACCGAGCTGAACATCCGCTCGGAACCATCGACCGACGCGCCGATCCTGACCACGACATTTGCACGGCACACCGTCACCGTCTATGAGATGGTGACCAACCAGGACGAAGGCGGGCATTGGTTTCGGATCGGCGACGGCCGCTACGTTTCAGCAGATTTCGTCACGCCATTCATCGCGCCACCCCCACCCGAAACATTCGATGGCCACTGGGTGGACGTGAATCTATCGAGCTTCTACGCGATTGCCTACGACGGCGATCGGCCGGTCTACAGCGCGATCATCACCGCCGGCCGGGACGACCGCACGCCGATCGGCATGTTCCAGGTGTTCTATCGGGTCAGGGACGAGACGATGGACTCGGCGACTGTCGGCATTCCCAAGGGAAGTCCGGAGTACTACTACCTCGATCACGTGATGTACACGCAGTACTTCAAGACCGGTGGCTTTGCCCTGCATGGCAACTACTGGACCCCGTCGTCCGAATTTGGCGGTTTCACCAGCAATGGCTGCATCGGGCTACTGAACGCGGACGCTGGCTGGTTCTGGAAGTTCCTCGGCGAGGGGTCGACGGTGAGCATCCACTATTAGCGACACAGAAAAAACGCCCCGACCGCTCTGGCCGGGGCGTGATCCGTCGCAGTGTCAACGAAACGGGTAGAGCGCGATTACTTCAGCGTCATGATATAGGCGATGAGGTCGGCGACCTTCTGATCATCGACCTGGGTGGCGAAGCTCGGCATGATCGGCGCATAGCCCTTCACGACCTTCGCATTCGGGTCGATGATCGACTCGTGGATGTAGGCGTCGTCGGCCGTCACGGTCGTGCCACCCTCAAGCTCCACCTGGCTGCCGTAGAGACCCTTCCAGCTCGGGCCGGTCAGCTTCGAGCCGTCGGTCGAGTGGCATGCCACGCAGCCGAGGCTGGTTGCCAGGGCCTTCCCATTGTCCGCGTTGCC
>Ga0073904_10000297_pt1 | contig 35098 bp, 31 predicted proteins | sample KloWWTrecipitate_FD_66668 | JGI IMG/M metagenome (GOLD analysis project Ga0073904, IMG submission 66668) | Active sludge microbial communities from Klosterneuburg, Austria, studying microevolution and ecology of nitrifiers - Klosterneuburg... | ecosystem: Engineered > WWTP > Aerobic digester >... | reverse complement strand
GGCTCGTAGGGCGGCTCCAGGCGCTCGAGGATATCGTGGAAGTTGCGCACGTTCTCCGTCATCACCACCGCCTCGCCACCACGTGCAGCACCGGCTTTGAGGCGTTGTGCATACTCAGGCCGGGACAGCAGCGGCAGCACCGATTTCAGATCCCACCACGAGCGATCGTCCTTGCCCAGGCGGCGGGCGATCGCGCGCGCGCCGTTCATGTGCCCCATCCCAAGGTTGTAGGCGGCGGTGGCCATCCAGGTTCGATCCGGTTCCGCGATCTCTTCAGGCAACTGATCCTTCAGCATGTCGAGATAGCGGGCTCCGCCCAGAATGCTCTGACGGGGGTCAAGGCGGTTGTCCACGCCCAGGCGGTCTGCGGTGTCGCCGGTCAGCATCATCATGCCGCGTACGCCCGTGAATGAGGTTGCCTGGGGGTCCCAGTGTGATTCCTGATAGGCCACGGCGGCGATGTAGCGCCAGTCGATACCGGTACGGGCTTCGGCCTCCTCGAAGAAGCTCCTGAAGATCGGCAAGCGTTCGCGGATACGTGCGAGGAAGGTGGTGATAGCGGGATCGTCGAGGCGCCGGACATGGCCAAAGTAGCGATCGGCGATGCGTGCCAGTCGTCCGTTGGTGCTGATGTCGCCGATGAAGGCATCCACCTCGGTGGCGAAGTCGGGCTGCTCCGGGGGCAGCGCCCAGGCAATGCCGGAGCGGCCGGGCAGCTCATGCACGATCTCGAGTTCGGGATGGATACGGGCGGCGAAGGCGTAGTGCAGACGGTCGGTCGCAACCAGGTCGAGGGCGCCCTGCGCCAGATCGGCAAGCAATTTGGCATCGTCGGTTTTGATCGGGAAATGGACGTTCACCGCAGGCAGACGCTTGCGGATCGCAGACACTTTTTCGGCTGCGAGTGAGCCGCGACGCACGGACACGGTACGTCCGGCGAGATCTGTTTCGGCGTTCACTGCGCGCCCGCCGCCGTGGCCGACGATGACGTATTCCACTTCGCGCAGCGGGGTCGTCCAGTGCAGCGGCAGACGTTCGTTTCTGCCCAGCCCCGCCGCAGCCATATGCACCTGACCGCGTATCACCGCGTCCAGGGCGCGGTTGGCATCAGGAAATGGGATGAATCTGACCGGTACCTCAAGGCTGTCCGCGAGTGCCAGAAGCAGATCATGCTCGAAGCCGCTGGCCTGGCCGTTTTCGTCGACGCGGTAAGAGATGGCGTCCTGGCGAGTGGCAACACGCAACTCTCCCAGCGTGCGGTAATCCGCTACGCGAGGTGTTTCGCGTGGGCCGCAGGCCACCAGCAACAGGCTGAGCAGCGCGACTGCGGACCCCAGGGACAGGAGTCGTGCCATCGGGACATCTCTCGGTCGATCCGGTCCTCAGACCGGACGCGGAGCGTTGCGTACGGCTGTCCAGTCATGAAGGCTCTCCAGCAGCGAGAGCAGGGCCGGCACGAAGAAAAGCACCAGTATCGCCGAGAATCCGAGCCCGAAGGCAATCGACGTGGCCATCGGGATCAGGAACTGGGCTTGCAGCGAGCTCTCGAACAGCAGCGGCGTCAGCCCGCCAATCGTGGTCAGCGAGGTCAGCAGTACCGCCCGTAGCCGGCCGCAGGAGGCGCCCACAAGGGCCTCGTTCAGGCTGGCGCCCTTGTGACGCAACTCTTTGAACAAGCTGACGAGGATGATCGAGTTATTGACCACGATGCCGGCAAGGCCGAAGAGGCCGAACAAGGACAGGATGGTCAGCTGGACATCAAGCAGCCAGTGACCGAAGAGCGCGCCAGCAAGTCCGAGCGGGATGGCTGACATGACGATCAGCGGCCAGCTCCAGGAGGAGAACGACCACACCAGCGTCAGATAGATCAGGCCGAGGCCCAGCAGCATGCCGGCCTTCATGTCCTCCAGCGTTTCGCGCTGATCGGCGGAGCGGCCTTCGAAGCTGAACTCGAGGCCGTACTTTTGAGCCAGCCGTGGCAGCGTGTCGCTGGCCAGTTGCGCCTGAATCGCGTTGGCGTTGTTCACCGCGGAATCAACCGCGCCCGATACTTCGACGGCCAGCCGGCCTTCGGCATGGCGCAGGGCTTCGAAGCCGCGACGCGACGTCCAGCTTGCCACGGTGCCCAAGGGCGCGAAGCGGCCGTCGGGAAGGCTGACCGTGATGCGGTCGAACACATCGAGCCGGCTGCGTTCGTCACGTGGCAGCATGACGCGCACTTCCAGCTCGTCGCGCCCCACCTGCACGAGTTGCGCAAGACTGCCGTCAAAGGCGGCGCGCAACTGGCGGCCGAGGCTTTCGGTGGTCAGGCCGAGTGCTTCGCCGGCGGGCGTAAGCTGGTACACCAGCTGCTCGCGCCCGAAGGGCATGTCATCCTCGGTTTCGCTCACACCGGCAATGCTCTTGAGGGTTTCGGCCAGTTCGAGCGCCGCCGCCTTGAGTGCCTCGGCGTTATCGCCGGTAAGGCGGACGTTCAGGTCGCGCCCAGGCGGGCCGGACTGGCGAGCGGTGAAGGTCAGGATCTCGATGCCGGCGACGGGGCCCAGTTTCTCGCGCCAGGTGGCGAGAAAACGCTCGTTGCGCACCTCGCGTTGGTCGGGAGGTGACAGTTCGACCATCATCGCCGCCAACTGATCGCCGCGCGGTCCGGTGGCAACCGCGCTAGCGATGGTGCCGCCGAGACGGGCCACTGCCGTGCGCACCAGCCCGCCGCCGAGCTCGGCATCGGCTTCGAACAGCGCACGCTCCAGATCGTGCAAAAAGGCCTCGGTGTGGGTGCGTGGTGTGCCGGCGACGAACGTGGCGTTGGCGTACAGTACCTGGCCGTCGGGCGTGGGGAAGAACACGAAGCCCAGCCGTCCGCCCGCCAGCAGGCCCACGGCGAGAATCATCAGTCCCAGGGTGAGGGCGACAGTCGTGGTGCGCCAACTCAGCGCGCGCTCGACCAGGGGACGAAAACGGCGGTCGCGGAAATGCTCAAAGGCGGCATCGAGTCGCTGTCTGAGTTTCGATGAATGCTGGCCCGCCTCGCCGGCCAGCGCCAGCGTGAGGTGAGCCGGCAGGATCAGGAAGCTCTCGAGCAGCGAAGCGATGATGACCATGATCATCACGAAAGGAATGTCACCCAGGATGTTGCCGACGATGCCGCCGACCATCATCAGCGGGATAAAGGCGGCGACGGTGGTGAGCGAGGCCGCCACGACGGGCCACAACATGCGCCGTGCGCCGCCTATGGCCGCCTGTGCCGGATCTTCGCCAAGGCGGCGGTGGGTGTCGGCGTCCTCGCTGACGACGATTGCGTCATCGACGATGATGCCCAGTGCCATGATCAGCGCGAACAGGCTCATCATGTTGATCGTGCCGCCGAAAAACAGCATCAACCCTAGTGTGGCGAGGAAGGCGGTCGGTACGCCGATCATGACGCAGAACGCAACCCGTGCAGGCAGGAAGAAGTAAAGCACTGCCACCACCACCAACAGCCCCGACAGGCCGTTGTTGACCAGCAGTTCGATACGCTCGCTGATCAGTTGCCACTGGGCGTCGAACACCTCGAGCCTGATTGTCGGCGGCAGGGTGGGGCGGGTCTTTTCCAGCCAGGTCTCCATCACCCTGGCCGCCTTGAGTGAATGCCCGCTCTCGCTGCGCTGCAGCTGCATCTCGACCACCGCGTCGCCCCTTTCTGATAGCGCGAGCTGGCTCGCGCGGGGCTCGCGGCTCAAAGTGGCGATTTCGCCCAGGCGGATCACGCCCTGCGGGTCGCTGACGACCGCCAGCGAAGCGAAGGCCTCGGCGCTGCGGCGCTGTTCGAGGCCACGGATCTCGCGTGCGCCGTCGGCTTCTCCGGCGATGCCGGCGGGTACGTCGCGTGCCAGTTGGCCGATGCGGTCGCCGATCTGTATCAGCGACAGGCCGAGCGTTTCCAGCGCGGCGGATGGCACCTCGATCGCAATTCGCTCTTCCGGCAGACCGGTGATGTTGACGCGGTCGATGCCGGCAGCGAGTAACTCGGCTTCGAAGCGGCGCACCCAGGGGCGCAATTCGTCGACGCTGCTGCCGCGCACCAGCAGGCGTGCGATCGGATCGTAGCGCGAGATGCGACTGACCTCGAGGGGCTCGGCATCGCGCGGCAGGTTGCGGAACTCGTCGACCCGCTGACGGGCCTGATCGAGCGCGAGCAGGGCGTCGGTGTGCTCGTTCAGTTCGAGCGTGATGCTGGCAACGCCCTGGGCCGAGGTCGAACTCATGCGCTTGAGGCCATCGACCGTCTTCAGGCGCTCCTCGAGTGGGGCGGTGATCCCGACCTCGACGTCCTCGGCTGAAGCTCCGGTCCACACCACCCGCACCGAAATCACGTCCAGCTCGAAGGTCGGGAAGAACTGCACGTTCATGCGCGTGATGCCAATCACGCCAATCACGAAGGCGAGCAGCATCAGTACGTTGGCCGCGACCTTGTGGCCGGCCAGCATCTGCAGGAGGCCCGATTTCATGGCGAGGCGGTACCGCTTGCGGGCAACACGTGCCCGGTGTTGGGGGGCAGGAGCTCTACCGCGAGGCCGTCGATGGCGTGCGGCAGGTGGGTGATCATCACTGTGCTGCCCGCGAGGAGGGTCTCGGCACGGACCAGCAGTTGCAGCCGCTCGCCGTCGCGCCGCTCGCCGGCGCGTCTGACCTGCACGGCAGACAGGCGGCCATCCTGCACCAGATAAACGCGGTCGCCACCGTGCAGCGCGGAGGGTGGCAGGGCGACGATGTTTTCGACTTGCGGGCGCTGCAGCGTGGCATTCAGAAAGGCGCCCACGGGTAAGCGGCTGTTGTCGTCTAGACGCAGCAGCACGTCCACCCCGCGCGCGTCGGCCTCACCGGCGATGCGTTCGAGACGGGCGACGATGCGCTCGCTGCCAAATTCAGCTGCGGCAAGCAGCGTTTCTCCGCGCTGCAGTGCGCTACGCAGTTCCTCCGCATAAATGGCCGGGATGCGGGCGCGCAGGTACAGCGCTTCGGCGGCGTAAAGGGTAAGTACGGTCTGGCCCGCCTGGACCTGATCGCCCGCTGCCACTTCCACCTTGCCGATACGGGCATCGAAGGCAGCGGTGATCTCGCCGCGCTGGGCATCGCGCCGGGCTTCGGCCAGCTTCGCCTGAAGCTGGGCACGGCGGGCAGGGTGCTCGGCAATCGCCTGTTCGCGCAGGGTCAGCGACAGCTGAACGCGGGCGACTTCCTCGCGCGCCTGGTCAAAGGCGCTTTCGGCGCCCAGTCGCGCGTTCTTCAATTTTTCGAAACGTGCCACCTTGGCCTGCGCCAGGTTCAGCAGGATCTTCTCCTGGCGAGCAGCGTCGATATCGTGACGATGTCGGATCTGCTCGCGTTCGAGTTCGGCCTCGGCCTGGACCAGGCGTGGCTGCAGATCGCGCGGATCGAGTCGTGCAAGGACCGTATCGGCCGCCACGCGATCACCGTCACGCACCTTCAGTTCAAGGATCCGACCCCCGACCGGGGCGGCAGCGCGCACTCTGTCCGGAGCCTCGACACGTCCGTAGAGTACGAGCGTCGGCTGGGTGGCGCTGGGGGTGACTGTCAGTCCCTCGATTTGCCAAACGCGTTCTCGTGCCTCCACGGGCAGGTTTGCGGGTCGTGTGGCGCGCAGCACCGCAAAGCCGGCAATGGCGAGTAAGAGGATCAACAGGGGTAGAAAGCGACGCATGAGGAGCTTGTTTGAGGCCGCGCAGCGGCTTATATATTAGGGGATACTTATTCTACGCGTGCGGCAGGCCATGCTGCGATGAATATGCGGCGCTCTATTGTCGCGAACCCGGCAGCCAGTTTGCCTCCCAGGCTGCGAGTTCCGGCAGGTGCTGCGACAGTTTGGCTTGTAGTTTGGTTTCCAGGGCTTCGAACTGCGCCCGCAATGGCTTATCGACGGCCGTGACCATGATCGGCTGGAAGTCGATGATGAGATCGCCGCTCGGACGGCCCGCGCGAGCGGGGAAACCATCACCGCTGAAACGCACCTTGCGTGCTGCAGCAGTGCCCGCTTCCAAGGTCACGGTGCGTGGCCCGCCAGGGTGCGGGATCAGCACCTCGCCACCGAGCAGCAGTCGCAGTGCGCTGATGGGGCGCTTCAGTAGCAGGTCGCGACCGCTGCGTGAGTAGAGTGAGTGCGGCCGCAGTCGGATGCGCAGCTGGAGGTGGCCAGGTCGGTCGGGGTGTGCGGGATGGGGCTCGCCTTCACCCGCCAGGCGCAGGCTGTCGCCATCGACCAGGCCAGCAGGCAGGCTGACGGCCAGCCAGCGTTCGAGCGTTTGTTGGCCGCTGCCGCCGCAGGTGGGACAGGCCTCGGTGCTGCGATAGCCGCGCCCGTCGCAGACCGTGCAGCGCTGCAGGCCATCGTCGCTGCGCAAGCGTCCGGAGCCGCGACAGGGGGCACACAGACGGGTGAATGCGAGTCTTATTTCGCCCGTGCTCTCGCAGTGCACGCACGGGGCCGATTGGCTCAGGCAGATCTGCTTCGAACCGCCGCCGAAAGCCTCTTCAAACTCGATCTCCAGTTCCATGAAGCGATCGGTGCCGCGGGGACCCGTGTCGCTGTCAGGGGGTTCGGGGCGACCCCGGGTTGATGCTGAAGAGGCCGCCGTGGCGCGCTCCGCGGTTGCGGAGCCTTCGTCGATGGGGGTGTCCAACGCGTCGAGCAGACGGTCGTGTGCCCGGCGAAGTGCCTTGAAGTGTTCGGTGGCGACGGGGTCATTGTTGCGATCGGGATGCCAGTGCATCGCCATGCGTCGAAACGCGCGCTTTATGTCGGCCGGGGTGACGCCCGGTGCCAGACCGAGCAGTTTGTATGCGTCGCGCATGGTCGGGCGTCTGCTGGGCTATGAGACTGGCGCCCCTGTTCGGTCCGGAGCGCAAAGAGTGGTCAAGTACGAAAGGCGCTGCGAGTGTTGACGGCGCGCTCAGCATAAATGCGAAGTACGGCGAAATGCAAAAGGCCCAGTCCGAAGACTGGGCCTTTTGCATGAATCTGGCGCGCCCGGAAGGATTCGAACCTCCTACCCCCTGGTTCGTAGCCAGGTACTCTATCCAGATGAGCTACGGGCGCAATCTCGAAACGTTTAGGGCCAGTTGTCGAAAGGCCTGAAAAGCTGGCGCGCCCGGAAGGATTCGAACCTCCTACCCCCTGGTTCGTAGCCAGGTACTCTATCCAGATGAGCTACGGGCGCTTATTTTTGCACTGCTGCACTGCAAAGAAGCGGAATTATAACCACGAATTCTGCTGCTTAAAAGTGATTTGGCGGAGAGGGTGGGATTCGAACCCACGGTAGGCTTGCACCTACGCCTGATTTCGAGTCAGGTACATTCGACCACTCTGCCACCTCTCCGCTCGAAGGACGGCATTATAGGGCGTATTGCGCGGATGTAAATGCCCTCGTTCGAATTTTCATGCAGCCGCGGCTTTCGGAACCATCTCTTCGTACGCGCGGACAGCTTCGGCGGCATACATCAGCGCCGGACCGCCACCCATGTAAGTGCACACGCCGAGTGTCTCCATGACCTGCTCTCGACTGGCGCCGAGGCGGATCAATGCCTTGACGTGGAAGCCGATGCAGGCGTCGCAACGCTGGCTGACGGCGATGGCGAGCGAGATCAGTTCCTTGTGCAGCTCAGTCAGCGCGCCATCTTGCAGGGCGTTCTTGGCCAGTGCGCCGAATCCTTGCATCGTCGCCGGAATTTCCCTGTGCAGCGTGGCGACTGCCTTGGAAACATCGGTGGTGATCCGGACAAAGGACTTGGACATCGCTGAAACTCCGTATTTAAGAAAACGCTAATTTTAGTCTGAAATCGATGGCGTCTGTCATCGGCATCATCGATTGCCGCATCCGCTGCGTGAATCCGAAGCGGGGAGTCGCGGTCGTCGGCGGTGTCGAGGATGCCGCCGCACCGTTAGCGCGAATGGATCAGCTTTGGCGCTTGTCGTGCTCGATGAGGGCGTAGGCGGAGTGGTTGTGGATCGACTCGAAGTTCTCGGATTCGACGACGTAGGCGTCGATGCGGGTTTCGGTATTCAGCAGGCCGGCGACGTCGCGCACCAGATCCTCGACGAACTTGGGGTTGTCGTAGGCGCGTTCGGTCACCCATTTCTCGTCCGGGCGTTTGAGCAGGCCGAAAACCTCGCACGAGGCCTGACTCTCGACCAGTTGAACCATGTCCTCGATCCACAGGTGATCGTTGAGCACCACCGTGACGGTGATGTGTGAACGCTGGTTGTGCGCGCCGTAGTCCGAGATTTTCTTCGAGCAGGGGCACAGACTGGTAACCGGCACGACGATTTTCATCGTGAACTCGTACCCGTTTCCTTCGCGTATCTCGCCGATGAAACTCACCTCGTAGTCCATCAGGCTCTTCACGCCGGACACCGGTGCCGCCTTGTTGATGAAATAAGGGAAGCTCATCTCGACATGGCCGGTCTCGGCTTCGAGTCGTTCGACCATGGTGCGCAGCATGGGCTCGAAGGATTCGACCGAGATGTCGCGCTCGTTCGAGTTAAGGATCTCGATGAAGCGCGACATGTGGGTGCCCTTGAAATTGTGCGGCAGCCCGACATACATGTTGAAGTTGGCGACGGTGTGCTGAACGCCGCCGCTCTTGTCGCTGACCTTGATCGGGTGGCGGATGGACTTGATGCCGACCTTGTTGATCGCGATCTGGCGCGTGTCCGCACTGCCCTGGACGTCGGGCATGGGCATATCGATGGGGGTGTTCATGAACGACTCTCAGGAAAGACTGCGCGACGGCATGCCATTCGCACTTTAAATGCAACCCTGTTGCAGCTGCGTTGCAATGGTATCTTTCCCGACAAAAATGCTCAACTATCGCGCTGATTCAGCGCATTGATGCTGGCGAGGATGCCCGCTTCGTCGAGGCCGGCGGAGGCCAGCAACTTGGCTTGGTCGCCATGGTCGATGAACTTGTCGGGCAGGCCGAGGCGCAGCACGCGCGGGCGTTGCGACAGGGTGTCCACGACGCGTGACACCTCGGCTCCCGCGCCGCCAATCACGGCGTTTTCCTCGATCGTCACCAGCAGTTCGTGGTGGGCAGCGACTTCGGCCACCAGTGCCGTATCAAGCGGCTTGATAAAGCGCATGTTGACCACCGTGGCGTCCAGCGTCTCGCCGAGTCGTTCGGCCACGTCCACCATGCTGCCAAAGGCGAGCAGGGCAATGCGTGTGCCCTGGCGGAGTACCTCCGCCTTGCCGATCGGCAGTGCGCTCATGTGTGCCTCGGGCACCGTGCCCTTGCCGCCACCACGCGGGTAGCGCACGGCGCTCGGCCCTGGGTGCTGGGTGGCCGTATAGAGCATCTGGCGGCATTCATTCTCGTTCGCCGGTGCCATTACAACCATGTTGGGAATACAGGCCAGGTAGGTCAGGTCGTAGGCGCCATGATGGGTGGCGCCGTCAGCGCCCACAAGGCCGCCGCGGTCGATGGCGAAGACCACGGGCAGGTTTTGCAGGGCGACGTCATGGATCAGCTGATCGTAGGCGCGCTGCAGGAAGGTCGAGTAGATCGCCACGACGGGCACGAAGCCCTCACAAGCCATGCCCGCGGCGAAGGTGACCGCATGTTGCTCTGCGATGCCGACGTCGAAGTAGCGGTCCGGATACTCTTGTGCGAAACGAACCAGACCAGAGCCCTCGCGCATTGCGGGGGTGATGCCGACGATGCGCGCGTCGGCCTTGGCCATGTCGCACAGCCAGTCGCCGAACACCTGAGTGTAGGTGAGCTTGCCCGCGGACTTGCTGGTCTGGATGCCGGCTGTGTGGTCGAACTTCGATACCCCGTGATAGAGGATCGGATCGGCCTCGGCAAGCTTGTAGCCCTGGCCCTTTTTGGTGATCACGTGCAGGAATTGCGGGCCTTTGAGCTTCTTCAGATTCTGCAGGGTCGGGATCAGCGCGTCGAGGTCATGGCCGTCGATCGGGCCGTAGTAATGGAAGCCGAACTCCTCGAACAGTGTGCCCGGGCTGATCATTCCCTTGGCGTACTCCTCGACCTTGCGTGCCAGCTCCGCCACAGGGGGCGCCATGCCCAGCACCTTCTCGCCGACCCGGCGTGCGGTGTTGTAGGTGGACCCCGACAGCATGCGGGCGAGGATCTTGGTCAGTGCGCCGACAGGCGGCGAAATCGACATTTCGTTGTCGTTGAGGATCACCAGCAGGTTGATGTCATTCATGTCGCCGGCGTTGTTCAGGGCCTCGAAGGCCATGCCGGCCGACATTGCGCCGTCACCGATCACGGCGATGGCATGGCGGTCTTCCTTGTGATTGCGCGCGGCCACGGCCATGCCCAGTGCGGCCGAGATCGAGGTTGACGAATGGGCGGTCCCGAAGACGTCGTAGTCGCTCTCGCAGCGTCGCGGAAAACCCGAGATGCCGTCCCAGTGACGCAGCCCCGACATGGCCTTGCGACGACCGGTCAGTATCTTGTGACCATAGGTCTGATGGCCCACGTCCCAGACGATGCGGTCATGCGGCGTGTTGAAGACTCGATGCAGGGCGATCGTCAGCTCGACAGTGCCGAGGTTCGAGGACAGGTGGCCCCCTGTCCTGGAAACGGATTCGATCAGGAAGGCGCGCAATTCGTCGGCAAGGGTGCCAAGGTCGCGGCGGTCGAGTGCGCGGAGGTCGGCGGGGGAGTTGATGCGTTCCAGGGTCGGATAGGGCATGTGCAGTTCGGTTCAGTGTCGGTTTCGTCGTTGGCTGCGATCGTGTCAAAGGGCGCCTAAAAGGCGCGGTGCACGATGTAATCCGCCAGAGATTCGAGGCGTCCGGCAGCGGAGCCGAAAGGTGAGAGTGTGCGGCATGCGTCTGCCAGCATGTCATCGGCAAGGCGTTTGGCGCCGGTGAGCCCGAGCAGGCTGACGTAGGTTGGTTTGTCGCTGTCGGCATCCTTGCCGGCGGTCTTGCCCAGGGTGGCCGTGTTGGCCTCGGCGTCCAGAATGTCGTCCACGATCTGGAACAGCAAGCCGACTACCTTGGCGTAATGGTCCAGGCGTGTCATGTCCGCTGGGCTCAGTCCGTGTCCTGCGTACGCACCCAGCAGGACCGCTGCGCGGATGAGCGCGCCGGTCTTGTGGATGTGCATGAACTCAAGCTCTGCGCGGCTCAACTGGCGGCCAACCGCGGCGAGATCGATTGCCTGGCCGCCAGCCATGCCGCGCGACCCCGACGCCTGGGCCAGTATGCCGAGCATCGTCAATTGGGTTGTTGCGTCCTCAGCTACCGGCCTGTCGGCAAGCGTCTGGAATGCAAGCGTCTGCAGTGCGTCGCCGACCAGCAAGGCGGTGGCTTCGTCATATTCGACATGGACGGTCGGCTTGCCACGACGCAGCACGTCATTGTCCATGCAGGGCATGTCGTCATGGACCAGCGAGTATGCGTGGATCAACTCTACCGCGCAGGACAGGCTGTCCAGGCGTTCGGCTGGCGCCCCGGCCAGTTCGCCGGCGGCATGCGTCAGCAAGGGGCGCACCCGCTTGCCGCCACCGAGTACCGCGTAACGCATGGCTTCGTGCAGGCGTTGTGGCGCAATGCTCGCCTCGGGCAGCAGGGTTTCGAGCGCGGTTTCGGTGCGCTGCTGGATCTGTCCCATCCAGTCCGTGAACGAGAGTGTGACGCTCATGGCTGTTTCCCTTCCCCGGCAAAATCGATCAGGGTTTCGCCTTCCAGAACCTTGACCCGCTGCTCGGCGTCCGCCAGCGTTCCTTGGCAAAAGCGCAACAGCCCTACGCCGCGCTGATAGCGTGCGAGCGCCTCTTCGAGCGGAAGCTTGCCGGACTCCATCTCCTGCACGATGGCTTCCAGTTCGGAAACAGCGGCTTCGAAGGACTTTGGGGGGGGCGCCGACTTTGGCATGGATGAATATCTGCGCGGCAAAAAAGGGAAAATAACCGATCGTAGGTCTGGCGGTCAAACTGGGGCTGACGTAGACTGGCATGTTTATTTTTCCGGATTTCTCGTCCGCAAGGGGGTTCGGGGATGACCGACATCGTTTCCAGGGCTCAACTGGCCCAGGCGGCTTCGCAACTGCCTGTTTCGTGGTACTTCGATCAGAAAGTTTTCGAACTGGAGAAAAAACTCCTCTTCGATGCCGGTCCGGGGTACGTTGGCCACGAGCTGATGGTTCCAGAGGTCGGAAACTACCGTTCTCTCGAATGGCTGGATCATTCCAAGCTGCTGTTTCGCACCGACGCGGGCGTCCACCAGATGTCAAACGTCTGTCGTCATCGGCAGGCGATCATGCTGCAGGGCAGCGGCACGACCGAACATGTCGTGTGCCCCGTTCATCGCTGGACCTACAATCAGCAGGGTGAGCTGATCGGGGCCCCACATTTTACCGAAAAGCCCTGCCTGGGACTCAAGCGCGATGCGCTGGAAAGCTGGAATGGCATGCTGTTCAAGGGGCCGCGATCGGTCGGCGCCGACCTGTGCGACATGAGAATCGCGCCCAAGCTGGATTTCGCCGGCTACAAGCTCGATCGCGTCGAAATTCACGAGTGCAACTACAACTGGAAGACCTTCATCGAGGTCTATCTTGAAGACTATCACGTCGTGCCCTTTCATCCCGGTCTGGGCAACTTCGTGACTTGCGACGACCTCAGCTGGCAGTTTGGTGACTGGTACTCAGTGCAGCAGGTCGGCATCACCTCGCTGGCCAAGCCGGGCTCTGCTGTCTATGGCAGATGGCATAAGGCGGTGCTCGATTACTATGGCGGAAAGAAGCCCGAGTACGGCGCGATCTGGCTCACCTACTACCCCAACATCATGGTGGAGTGGTATCCGCACGTACTGGTGGTGAGTACCCTGATTCCGACCGACGTGAAGAAGACCACCAATGTCGTCGAGTTTTACTACCCCGAAGACATCGTTGAATTCGAGCGCGAGTTCGTCGAGGCGGAACAGACGGCCTACATGGAGACGGCAATCGAGGACGACGACATTGCCGAGCGCATGGACCGTGGTCGCCTGGCGCTGCTCAAGGAAGGGCGCAACGAAGTCGGGCCTTACCAGTCTCCTTACGAGGACGGCATGCAGCACTTCCACGAGTTCTACCGCCGGGTCATGGCGTCGCATCTCTGAGGGAGGCCGCATTTTCACTGCCAGTGGTGCCGCTTGAGCCGGCGCCGCTGGCAGTTCTTGCTGCAATGCGGCTTACTGCAATGCGGGCTCAATCACTTCAAGCTCTGTAGCTCTCTGGGCAAAGGGAAAGTGACCTTTTCGGGGACGCCGTCAAGATTGCGCACCGAGCCTTTGCTCAGTTCCTTCAGTCGTGCGATGACTTCGGTCACCAGCACTTCGGGTGCAGAAGCGCCGGCGGTGACGCCGATCCGGCGCTTGCCCTCGAGCCAGGCGGCATCGATCCCCGCTGCGTTGTCGATCAGATAGGCCGGTACGCCACGTAACTCGGCCACTTCGCGCAGTCGGTTGGAATTGGAGCTGTTTTTCGAACCCACCACGAATACGACGTCGGCCAGCGGCGTCATGAACTTCACTGCGTCCTGACGATTCTGTGTGGCGTAGCAGATGTCATCCTTCTTTGGTCCGAGGATGTTCGGGAAGCGTGCGCGCAGCGCATCGACGATCGTTGCCGCGTCATCGACCGACAGCGTGGTTTGGGTTACATAGGCCAGCAGATCCGGATCGGCGACCTTGAGGGTGGCCACGTCTGCCGGCGTCTCGACCAGGTGGATCCCAGATTTTGTCTGGCCCATCGTGCCTTCGACCTCGGGGTGGCCCTTGTGGCCGATCATGATGATTTCGCGCCCCTGTTCGCGCATGCGAGCGACTTCGACGTGAACCTTGGTCACCAGTGGGCAGGTCGCATCGAAAACGCGCAGGCCACGCTTTTCAGCCTCTTCGCGCACGGCCAGTGATACTCCGTGGGCAGAGAAAATCACCGTGTTGCCTGCCGGGACTTCGTCGAGTTCCTCGACGAATACGGCGCCCTTGTTGCGCAGATCGTCCACCACGAACTTATTGTGCACCACTTCATGGCGCACGTAGATGGGTGCGCCGAAGCGCTGCAGGGCACGTTCCACAATCTCGATCGCACGCTCGACACCGGCGCAAAAGCCGCGCGGATTGGCCAGCAGAATTTCCTTGTCGCTCATGTTTGGTCTCTGTTGGGCACAGGTTTCACGACACGCCGATGACTTCCACCTCGAAACGGATGGATTTGCCGGCAAGTGGGTGGTTGAAGTCGATCAGTGCGGACTGTTCGTCGATCTCGCGGACCAGACCCGAGTAGCGCGAGCCGTCGGGCGCGGTGAACTCCATGATGCTCATGGCTTCGATCTCTTCTTCGGGCATGTGTTCGCGCTTGACACGCTCGATCAGTTCCTCGCGGTGCGGCCCGAAGGCTTCCTCGGCTTCGAGTTCGAACACGTGGTGTGTGCCTGGCGTCAGGCCGATCATCAGTTTTTCCATGGCTGGCAGCATCTCTCCGGCGCCCAGTTGCAGGGTGGCCGGGGTGGCGTTGAAAGTGCTGATCAGCGGCTGACCATTGGGCAGCGAGATGCGGTAGTGCAGGGTGACGAGACTGTTGGCTTCGACGATCTGGCTCAAGATGGCTTCTCCGGGGTCGGCTGGTGGTCGTGGCGGAACTGCCCCCACAGCATCAGTGCTACGCCGACGGTAATGGCCGAGTCGGCCAGGTTGAACGCCGGCCAACTGTAGCCGGCGTAATGAAAGTGCAGGAAGTCGACAACGGCGCCGTGCACGAGCCGGTCATAGACGTTGCCAAGGGCGCCACCGATGATCAGCGCAAAGGCGATCGGCAGCAGCTTCTCGTCGCGGTGGCGCCAGGTCAGCGCCAGCAGCCAGCCGCAGATCACGGTGGCCAGGCCGGTGAAGAACCAGCGCTGCCAGCCGTCGTGGTCGGCGAGGAAGCTGAACGCGGCGCCTGGGTTGAACACCAGCACGAGGTCGAAGAACCCTGTCACCGGGATCACCTGGCCGTAGTGCAGGCTGTTCATGACCCACTGCTTGCTGATCTGGTCGAGCATGGCGATCACGGCAGCCAGAACGATCCAGGGCACCATGGCTGCCAGTGCGCTACCCTGGGCGCTTCGGGACATGGCGGGTGCCGCCTCAGGCATGGGTGCGACGCTCGCCGTCGCCAAACAGGTTGCTCACGCAGCGGCTGCACAGGCTCGGGTGCTCGGCATCGCTGCCGACCGACTCAACGTAGTGCCAGCAGCGCTCGCATTTCTGTTCTTCGCAAGCCACGGCGACAATCCGCTCATCATCGATATCGCCGACTTCGGTCAGCCTCGCCGTCGATGTCATCGTGACGAAACGTAGATCCTCGCCCAGGCTGCTCATCGCGGCGAACTTGTCCGCGGTGAGTGCGAGGCTCAGTTCGGCCTGCAGTGAGGCGCCGACTTTGGCTTCGGTGCGCAGGGATTCGATGACCTTGAGGCCTTCGGCGCGCACGGCACGGATGGCTTCCCAGCGTGCGATCAGGCCCGCTTCGCCCTCCTGCGCGGGCAGGGCGTGGAAGGTGTGCAGCATCACGCTGTCGGGCTCGCTCGCAGCCTGGGCAGGGTGCAGGATGGCCCAGGCCTCCTCGGCGGTGAAGGACAGGATCGGGGTCATCAGCTTCAGTAGCGTTTGCGTGATGTGCCACAGTGCGGTCTGCGCGGCGCGGCGCGGCAGACTGCCGGCGGCCGTGGTGTACAGGCGATCCTTCAGGATGTCGAGGTAGAAGGCGCCGAGGTCTTCGGCGCAGAACACTTGCAGCGCCTGCACGATGCGATGGAACTCCATCTTGGCGTAGTCGGCCTCGACCTGCTGGGCCATCTGGCGGGTGAAGGCCAGCGCATAGCGGTCGATGTCCATCCACTGCGCCAGCGCCACGGCGTCGGTGGCCATGTCGAAGTCGGCAGTGTTGGCGAGCAGGAAGCGCAGCGTGTTGCGGATGCGACGATAGACTTCGACGACGCGATCGAGGATCTCCTTGGAGATCGACAGTTCGCCCGAGTAGTCGGTCGAGGCGACCCACAGGCGCAGGATCTCGGCGCCAAGCTTGCCGCTGACCTCCTGTGGCACCACCACGTTGCCGAGCGACTTGCTCATCTTTCGACCGGCGCCGTCGACCGCGAAGCCATGCGTCAGCAGGCTGCGATAGGGGGCATGGCCGTCGATGGCGCAGCCGGTGAGCAGCGAGGAGTGGAACCAGCCGCGATGCTGATCCGAGCCTTCCAGGTACAGGTCGGCGCGTGGTCCTTCGGCGTGACCGTCGTTGTGCGAGCCGCGCAGCACATGCTTGTGCGTGGTGCCGGAGTCGAACCAGACGTCGAGGGTGTCGCTGATTTTTTCGTACTGGGACGCCTCGTCGCCAAGGAGCTCCGCCGCGTCGAGCTTGAACCAGGCTTCGATGCCTTCCTTTTCCACTCGCTGTGCGACCGCTTCCATCAGTTCGACGGTGCGCGGATGCAGTTCGCCGCTTTGCTTGTGCAGAAAAAACGGGATCGGCACGCCCCAGTTGCGTTGGCGTGAGATGCACCAGTCCGGGCGGTTGGCGATCATGGCGTGCAGTCGTGCCTGGCCCCAGCCGGGGTAGAACTTGGTGGACTCAACCGCGCGTAGCGCGCGCTCGCGCAGCGTCGAGCCGTCGGCGGCCGTCCTGTCCATACCAACAAACCACTGCGCGGTGGCGCGATAGACCAGCGGCGTCTTGTGACGCCAGCAGTGCATGTAGCTATGGGTGATCTTGCCGTGCGAAAGCAGTGCGCCGACTTCGGCGAGCTTGTCGACGATGGCGGCGTTGGCCTTCCAGATGTTCATGCCGCCAAAGAAGGGCAGGTCGGCGACGTATTCGCCACCGCCCATTACCAGTGACAGAATCTCCTCGTTGCTGCGGTCATAGGCGCGCCACGAGTTGAAGTCGTCCACACCGTGCGCGGGGGCAGAGTGTACGATGCCGGTGCCGGCGTCGATACCAACGTAGTCGGCCAGATATACCGGCGACACGCGGTCGTAGAAGGGGTGGCGGAACTCGATGCGGTCGAGCGCAGCACCCTTCGCGGTGGCCACGATCCTGCCCTCGAGCTGGTAGCGCTGCAGGGCGGATTCCACCAGTTCACTGGCCAGCACGAGCAGGTGCGGGTCGCCGTCGTTCGGCGTCACCTCGACCAGTGCGTAGTCGAATTCGGGATGGACATTGAGCGCCTGGTTGGCGGGAATGGTCCACGGGGTGGTGGTCCAGATCACCGCGGCGGCGGGCTTGTCGAGCTTAGCCAGGCCGAACGCGCTCGCCAGCCTGTCGGCCTGTGCGACCGGGAAGGCGACGTCGATCGTTGGCGACGGCTTGTCGGCGTATTCCACCTCGGCCTCGGCCAGTGCCGAGGCGCAGTCGAAGCACCAGTTGACCGGCTTGAGGCCCTTGAACACGTAGCCGTTGTTCGTCATCTCCGCCAGCGCGCGAATCTCGTTGGCTTCGTTGGCGAAATCCATGGTCCGGTAGGGATTGTCCCAGTCGCCGAGCACGCCCAGCCGAATGAACTCGGCTTTCTGGATTTCGATCTGTTCGGCGGCGTAGGTACGACAGAGTTCGCGCACGCGGTCGGCGGGCAGATTTTTGCCGTAGGTCACTTCGACCTTGTGCTCGATCGGCAGGCCATGGCAGTCCCAGCCCGGCACATAGGGCGCGTCGAAACCGGCCAGGGTCTTGGAGCGGACGATGATGTCCTTGAGGATCTTGTTGAGTGCGTGGCCGATGTGCAGGTTGCCATTGGCGTAAGGGGGACCGTCGTGCAGCACGAACTTGGGCCGGCCGGCGCTGGCCTTACGAATGCGCTGGTACAGCTTGTGCTGCTGCCACTCCGCGATCCACCTGGGTTCGCGCTTGGGCAGGTCGCCACGCATCGGGAAGGGTGTGTCGGGCAGGTTAAGCGTCTTGCGGTAGTCGGCCATGGCGGAAACGTGGGTCTTTTAGGTTCGGTTGGGCTCGGGCAGGTCAGGCCTGGGGGCGATCGGTGGGTTCGGCATGGGCTGCAAACCACTGGGCCGCAATGTCGGCGTCAAGGGCGATCTGCGCGCGCAGGGCATCAAGGGATTCGAACTTGCGCTCGGTCCGCAGCTTGTGCAGGAAATGCACGCGGATGTGGGCGCCGTAGCATTCCCGTGTCCAGTCGAGCAGATGGACCTCCAGTCGCGCACGTCCGTTCGATGTGGCCGTTGGCCGCACGCCGATGTTGGCAACCCCGCTGATGCGCTGCGGCGCCAGGCCCTCGACGCTGACCGCATAGACGCCGGTCAGTGCCGGGTGGCGGTGCTTCATCTGGATGTTGGCGGTCGGAAAGCCCAGCTTGCGACCGATCTTGTCGCCGTGGCTGACGCGGCCAGCAATGCTGTAGGGGCGACCGAGCAGGCTCGCGGCGCGCGACAGGTCTCCTGCGGCCAGCGCTTCGCGTACGGCCGAACTCGATACCCGTTCGTCGTGCACGCCAAGCGTCGGCATGGATTCGACGCCGAAGCCATGTTCCTTGCCGGCAGCCTGCAGCATGGCGAAATCGCCCTGCCGCCGAGCGCCGAAGCAGAAGTCGTCGCCGATGTACAGGTGGCGCACCCCGAGGCCACGCACCAGCGTGTCGTCGATGAAATCCTGCGCAGACTGCGCCGCCAGGCGGGCGTCGAAGCGGCAGACGTAGGTACGGTCGACGCCAGCGGTGTCGAGCATCAGCAGCTTTTCGCGCAGCGAAGCGAGGCGGGCAGGGGCGTCGGTCGGGGTGAAATACTCGCGCGGATGCGGCTCGAAGGTGAGCACGACCGCCGGCAGACCGAGGACGTGTGCCTTGTCGGTGAGTAGCTTGAGCAGCGCCTGATGACCGAGATGGACGCCATCAAAGTTGCCGATGGTGAGCACCGTGGCGGTGTCGGCACGCTGCGGAATCCCGCGAAAAACCCGCATAAGGCGCCTGAAAAAAACCGTAATTATAACGGCAAAGCGCAGCCATGCGGACTCATGACCGGTCGCACAGGGCCTGGGCCTTGCCCTTGCCCTGGTGCCGTGTGCTTAACCCAGCTGTGCGACCCGGGTCGGACCAGCAGGCGGATTGGTTTCGAAGTAGCGCTTGATGCCGCGCATCAGGGCGTTGGCCATCTTGTCCTGATAGGCCTCGTCATTGAGCCGGCGCTCCTCGTGCGGGTTGCTGATGAAGGCAGTTTCGACCAGCACGGACGGGATGTCCGGCGCCTTCAGCACGGCAAAGCCGGCCTGCTCGACGTCGGACTTGTGCAGGCGATTGATGCCGCCGATCTCGCCCAGCATGGCACGGCCCAACTTGAGGCTGTCGTTGATCGTCGCCGTCTGAGACAGGTCGAGCAGGGTGCGGGCGATATGGCCGTCCTGCTGCGCGAGGTTGACGCCGCCGACCAGGTCCGCATCATTTTCCTTCTGCGCCAGCCAGCGCGCAGCGGTGCTCGATGCGCCCCTCTCGGACAGCACATACACCGAGCTGCCGTTGGCCTCCGGCTTGACGAAGGCGTCGGCATGGATCGACACGAACAGGTCCGCGTGCACGCGGCGGGCGCGGGTGACGCGCTGGCCAAGTGGCACGAAGTAGTCACCATCACGCGTCAGCACTGCACGCATGTTGGGCTCGGCGTCGATCTTGCGTTTCAGCCGACGCGCGATCGACAGCGTGACGTTCTTTTCGTGACTACCCGCGGCGCCCACTGCGCCAGGGTCTTCGCCGCCATGGCCTGGGTCGAGTACGACCGTGAACAGTCGATTGACGTTTGGATCGGCGCGGCGCGCGGTGTTGCGTTCGCTCGGTGCATCGCGACGGTTCGTGGTGCTCACTTGGCTGCTGCCCTGACCTGTGTCGCCGGCTGCGGCATCCAGCGGCGAATCCTTCATGATCAGCGCCAGCAGCGGGTCGTACTCGTCGTTTGGATGCAGGTCGAGCACCAGGCGGTGGCCATAATCGCCGACGGGTGCCAGCGTAAAGATCTGGGGGTTGATCGGCGTCTTGAGTTCGACCACCACGCGCACCACACCCGGGCGGTTCTGTCCTGCGCGGATCAGGCGAATGTAGGGGTCGGTCTCCATGACTTTGGAGGGCAGGGATTGCAGCACACTGTCCAGTTGCACGCCCTCGAGATCGACGACCAGACGATCCGGGTCCTGCACCAGCATATGGCTGTAGCGCAGGTTGGCTGAGCCTTCGAGCGTGATGCGGGTGTATTCGGGCGAAGGCCAGACGCGCACCGCAAGCAGACTGGGCGGTGCCGCATACCCCACCGGGCTGATCAGCAGCGCCAGCGTGGCGCCGGCAAACTTCAGCAGGCTGCGGCGGTCGATGCTGCGCGCTCCGCCAGAATTCAGTTCGGATCGGGCGCCGGGTCCGCGCCCCGCAATGCTCTCACCAGTTCGATCACGCATGTCCGCCCCGCATCCGTCCGTCCGTCAATCTCCACATACCGCCCTGAATGCTGTGTTTTGAGCCGGATTTCGACGTCAGGAGACGGCAAGTAGGGAAGGGCTTTGTCAGGCCATTCCACGATGCACACGCCCTGATCGGCGAAATATTCTTCCAGCCCTGCGTCCAGATATTCTTCGGGCGAATTGAAGCGATAAAAATCAAAGTGATATAAGTTTAATCTAGAAACAACGTAAGGTTCAATCAAGGTGTAAGTGGGGCTTCTCACGGTGCCCTCGTGACCGAGCGCACGCAGCAGGCCGCGGGTCAGGGTGGTCTTGCCCATGCCCAGGTTGCCCTGCAGCCAGATATTCATCCCCGGACGCAGTCTGGCCGCCAGCGCGGCGCCGATGGCTTCGGTGTCGGCTTCGGTCGGCAAGTGCGCGCGCAGGCTGGCGCCGTTATCATCGGCGGCCTTGGCTTTGGCAGCATTGAGCAACTCGATCATGGAATCCTCTCGTTGATGGCGGCAGACAGCTTTACTGGCACGGATGACGGCACAATCGACGGTAGCGCTTTGCTCGTGCGCATCCGCGAGTGGGCGGGCGAACTCGGCTTTGGCGCCATCGGTGTCGCAGGCGTAGACCTGAGTGATGCTGAACCCGGCCTGGCGGCCTGGCTGGATGCCGGGTTTCACGGCGAAATGGATTATATGTTGCGTCACGGCATGAAGCGTGCCCGCCCCGCTGAACTTGTGCCGGACACCTTGCGCGTCATCAGCGCAACGCTTGACTACTGGCCCGATGCAGCCAATGCAGAGACCAACCTTGCCGACGGATCGCGTGCCTACGTGTCGCGCTATGCGCTGGGGCGCGACTATCACAAGGTGTTGCGCAAGCGCCTGCAGACGCTTGCGGAGCGGATTGCGCTTGAGGCTCCGCATGCCTTTCGCGTGTTTACCGATTCCGCGCCGGTGCTCGAGGTTGAGCTGGCCAGCCGCAATGGTCTGGGCTGGCGCGGCAAGCACACCCTGCTGCTGGATCGAAGCGTCGGCTCCTATTTTTTTCTGGGCGAGATTTTCACCGACCTGCCCTTGCCGCTTGATGCGCCGGTTGAGTCGCATTGCGGGCGCTGCACCGCCTGCCTGTCGGCCTGTCCGACTGCCGCCATCGTCGCCCCCTACCAGGTTGACGCACGACGTTGCATCTCCTACCTGACGATCGAACTCAAGGGGGCGATCCCCGAGGATCTGCGCCCCTTGCTCGGCAACCGTATCTACGGCTGTGATGACTGCCAGCTGGCCTGTCCCTGGAACCGCTTCGCCCGCCTGACCGCGGAGGGCGACTTCGCGCCGCGCCATGGGCTGGACAGCGCGGGGCTGGTGGAACTCTTCGCCTGGAGCGAGACGGACTTCGCCGAGCGCACCGCAGGCAGTCCGATCTACCGCATCGGCCACGAGCGCTGGCTGCGCAATATCGCGGTGGCGCTGGGCAATGCGCCCGCCACGCTCGAAGTGCTGGCTGCGCTGCAATCCCGCACCGAACATCCTTCCGCGATCGTGCGTGAGCATGTCGATTGGGCGCTGGCGCGGCATGCGCAGGCGGGAGACAGCTAGAATCGCGTTCTCAATCCCGCCCCAATGTCGCTGACGTCGCCCGGAAAACCCATGCAAGACCGCTTCGAAACGCTCGAAACCAAGATGATGTCGGCCGAAGACCAGCTCGACGAGCTCAACCGCTGCGTATGGCGGCAGCAGCAGGAGCTCGACCTGCTGCGTGAACAGCTTCGTCAGCTTGCCCAACAGATCAAGACCATTCAGCCTGGCGCGGCGAGCCGTCCGGAAGACGAAGTTCCGCCGCACTGGTAAGTCTGCTGCCGCTGTGATCGACGTCATCGATGACAGGACACACACCTCCCCGCATCGCTTAGCATGTCACCCTGCAGGAAGTCCGGGAGGTGTTGTTCAAGTGATTGCCCCAACGAGGAACGCCCATCGGGCACAGCGCGAGTTGATCGTGGCCCAGCCTTTGTTCGCAGGTCTGCCGCTTGCGCTGGTCAACGACTTGGTCGAGGGCAGTCGCGTGCTGGAACTGCCCGCGCAGGAACTGCTGTACTGCGCTGAAGAGCCTATCCGCGAGGCATTCGTACTGGTCAGCGGCAGTGCCATGCGCACCCATCTGCTACCCAGTGGCAACGAGAAGGTGCTTGAGCTCGCCCAGGCACCCCAGGTGCTCGGGCTCGGAGAGCTGCTCGGCGTATCGCACTACGGCGCATCGTGCCGGATCATGACCCCCAGCGTCGTCGTGGCCATCGATATCCTGCGCTGGCATGAAGCCGTCCAGCGCAACCGGGAGCTAAGCTGGCGCATCATCCAGGCCCTGGCGCAGCGCCAATACGCGATCGAGTTCGATGTCACGGGCCATCACTCGCGCGCGACCGGCGCCCAGCGCATCCTCGACTATCTGCTCGAGCAGGCCGGCGAACACATTGGCCTGGCGGGTGAAACCACCGTGGTCCTCAGGGCGAGCAAGAAGATCATCGCCGCCCGTATCGGCATGACGCCAGAGTCCTTTTCGCGCAGTTTGCGCCAGCTCAGCGAGCAAGGGCTGGTCGTGGTCGAGGGGCGCAAGGTTCACGTCCAGCACGCGGCCTTGCTCGACACCGAAACCGGCACCTCAAGCCAGCGTCTGCGTTTCGCGCGCAAGGCCAAGGCGCAGCGCCAGGGCGCGGTCAGGAGTGTGGCACCGGGTGCGGTCATCAACCTTTGCGGGCGATTCAGACTGCTGTCGCAACGCATGGCGGTCGCGTGGGCCCTGATCGCCCTGGGTGTTTCGGCGGAGAAGGCTGCGGTTCGCCTGCGCCGGCTTGAGGCGGAGCTCAAGCGTGCCCTGCTGGGGCTCGCTCAGCTCGAACTGCCCGACGACCTCGAAGCCGAACGTCAGACCCTGGTGGAGGCCTGGCCCGATTTTCTTGCCGCGGTTGCTGTGGAGGGCGCCTCATCCGAGCGCGGCGAATGGGTCTTTGTCGCCAGCGAGAAGCTCCTCGAGGCCGCCGATCGGATGACCACTGCGGCCGAGCAGCTGTTTGCCTTGCCCGACGCGCACTATGTCAATGTCGCAGGCCGCAACCGCATGCTGTCACAGCGCATTGCCAAGCTGTTCTTGTTGCGTGGGTGGGTGGCGCAGCCGGAATGCATCCGTGGCGAGATCGAGGCCGCTATCCAGGAGTTCGAGTGCAATCTCGACGAGCTGCGGCTAAGCGGCCGGAGCCTCCCGGAGCTCTCGGCACAGCTTCAGGAGGTCTCTGCCCAGTGGGAGAAATTCTTGCGCGCGCTTGCGCCCGACACCTCGCGAACCCAGCATTGGCAGCATGCCCGCTCCGTCGTCTCCGAGGCGGATCGACTGCTGCGTCATGTCGATACTGCGGTAAAGCTTTACGAACGGCTCACCCCGGCCTCTGGCCTGCCCGGCACGGATACGGAAGGCGCCGTGGTTTGAGTGCAGGGCGCGAGCGAACAGGACTGTAGCCTGGCGATCAGGGCGGGCGGTATCAGACGAGTTTGCCGGTGAGGGTAGCCAGGCCGTCGCCGAAGGCGCTGGTCAGGATCACCACAATCGGCATGCCGTAGCAAAAACCGTACATCACCTGGCGGATGCGCCGTGCTGCGGTGGGCAGCTCGAGAAAGTGGTTGCACACGATCCTGAGCTTGACGCCCATGACCAGTGCCACCAGCACCGTGATGCCGAAGTGTGCGTCCGGGCGCCCGCCCAGCGCGGCGCCGCCCACGCTCAACAGCACCAGACTGAGCCAGGCCAGGTCGAGTTTGCGCGTTTCGTTCATGACCTCATCTCCGTCTTCAGCGCAACACGTAGAACAAGGGAAAGATCATCAGCCAGATGATGTCGGTGGTGTGCCAGTACACCGCGAAGGACTCGAGGCCGGAATACTCGGCCGCCGAGTAGGTGCCGGTGGCCGTGCGCAGCATCACCCAGATCATTCCGAGCAGACCCCAGAAAATGTGGATCAGGTGATTGAAGGTCAGGTAGTAGTAGGTGACGATGAACACGCCGGCATTACCGTCGAGGCCATGAGCCAGGTTCCAGCGCACCTCGAACAGCTTGATGACCGGGTAGCCGAGGCCGAATACGAAGGCGCCCAGCAACCAGCGCAGGCTGGCTTTCGGTCGGTTCGCCCGCATCGCATGCACGGCGCGGGCCACGCACCAACCGCTGGTGAGCAGCATCAGGGTGTAGCCAGTGCCGGCGAGCAGCGACAATCTCTCCGGACCGGCGCGGAAAACCTCGGGGTGATGGGCTCGGGCAATGAAATACACGATGAACATCAGCGCGAATTCGGTCACCTCGCAAAAAATGCCGACCCACATGGCCTTGCTGCCGGGGATGCGGCCGGCACTGGGCAAGGTGGAGGAAAAGGTGGCAATTTGCGACACGTCAGGCATTGGAAGTGGCAACGAAGATCGAATCATCAACCCAGTCGGGCGCTGCCCGCCTTGATGTAGCCCAAGCCCTGCGGCGTGATGCGATACTTGCAGCCTCGATTGACAAGGAAGCAGTGTGTTGAAGAAGATCATTTTAAGCGCGTGCTGCGCTGCGCTGGCCCTGCCGCAATTTGTGCGCGCTGAAACCGTGGGTGCCGTCGATACGGTGTTCAAGTTCATCGGCCGCAACCACCAAGTGGTGGTGGAAGTATTCGACGATCCAAAGGTGAAGGGGGTGTCGTGCTACGTCTCGCGCGCCCGCACAGGCGGCATCAAGGGCACGCTGGGGCTGGCCGAGGATACGTCCGACGCTTCGGTCGCCTGCCGTCAGGTGGGTGAGGTGACGTTGCTGGAGCCCCTGCGGCAGCAGGAGGAGGTGTTCTCGCAGAGCGCCTCAATCCTGTTCAAAAAGGTGCGGATCGTGCGCATGGCCGACGTCAAGCGCAACACGCTGGTGTATCTCGTTTATAGCGACAAGCTGATCGAAGGCAGTCCGCAGAACAACGTCACCGCCGTGCCCCTGCCTCCCGGCACTCCGCTGCAGATGCGCTGAAGCGCCGATCGGCTCCGGCCGCGGCGACTTCGTTCAGGCTGCACTTGGTGATGCCGAACTCGGTCTTGACCAGCAGCGGGTAGCGCTCGCCGCGGAAGCGACCGTAGCGGGCGATGTTGTAGCCGACGATGCGACCGGCGACATGACCGATCCATACGTGCTGGCCGATGCGGTATCCGGCATCGATGGCACGGATGACGGAGCGCTCGATACTGTGCTTGAAAGTTGGGGGCCTGGAGGTTCGACGCGAGCCCTCGACGACAGTGAGGGGTTGGGTGGGCATGATGTCCTCTGCTGCACGATCCGTGAGTCGGGTGTTCAAGGCTGAATCGAGTGTCCGAGCCTGAACGGTGAATCCATGTCTATCAAGGGCGCTGGCTCGGTAACATTGAGCCGCGCAACTCGACTGTCCTCCACTAAGGGCGTGAAAGGGTGTGAGCTCGTTCACGAACCGATGCATGTCTTTTACCCTGATCGGTGCGCATGGCCACGTTGTTTCGCACTGCGGTGTGCCGTCCATCGACCTTTTTGCAACATTTTTCGAGCTGGAACATGACCAAGGCTTTAATCCGTAATCCGATCGTCCGCTATGTGCTTCAGGGCAGCATTATTTCGCAGATTGCCATCGCCCTTGTTTGCGGCATTGTGCTTGCCGTATTTGCGCCCGAACTCGCGCGCTCCGCAGCGCTGTTGGGCGATGTCTTCGTCTCGGCGCTGAAGGCGGTGGCGCCGGTGCTGGTATTCGTGCTCGTCGCCGCCGCCATTGCGAGTCACAGGAGCGGCCAGCCCACCCACATCCGTCCCGTGCTGATGCTGTATTTCATTGGCACCCTCGGTGCGTCGCTGGTGGCGGTAATCGCAAGCTTTGCCTTTCCGACCATGCTCGTGCTCGACGCGCCTCAGGTGCTCGGCACCCCACCTGGCGGAATCATTGGCGTGCTCAAGAATCTGTTGCTCAGTGCGGTTTCCAACCCCTTGAAGGCTTTGATGGAAGCAAACTTCATCGGCATCCTCGCCTGGGCCATTGCGCTTGGCGTGGGCCTGCGTCATGCGGGCGAGTCCACGAAGGGGGTGCTGGCCGATCTGGCGGCGGCCGTGTCGCAGATCGTGCGCTGGGTGATCCGCTTTGCCCCGCTTGGCATCTTCGGTCTGGTGGCTGGCACGCTCGCTGAATCCGGCCTGGGTGCGCTGCTTGGCTATGGGCAGTTGTTGCTGGTCATCGTCGGCAGCATGGTGTTCGTGGCGCTCGTGCTCAATCCGTTGCTGGTGTTGTGGGTGACGCGGCGCAATCCTTATCCGCTGGTGTTCACCTGCCTGCGCGATAGTGCGGTGACGGCCTTCTTCACCCGCAGTTCGGCGGCGAACATCCCGATCAATCTCGAACTGTGCAAGCGCCTTGATCTGCACCGGGACACGTATTCGATCTCGATTCCATTGGGGGCGACGATCAATATGGCAGGGGCGGCCATCACGATTGCGGTGATCACCCTGGCGGCGGTACACACCTTGGGGATCAGCGTCGACCTGCCGACGACCTTGTTGCTGTGCATCGTGGCGTCGCTGGCGGCCTGTGGCGTGTCAGGTGTTGCGGGCGGCTCCTTGCTGCTGATCCCGATGGCATGCAACCTGTTCGGTATCGGCACCGACGTGGCGATGCAGGTCGTGGCGATCGGCTTCGTCATCAGCGTGGTGCAGGATTCCGTGGAGACCGCGCTCAACTCTTCGACCGACGTCCTGTTTACCGCTGCCGCATGTCGTGCGGCCGAAGCCCAGACGGTGCGCGCCTGAAGTCGGGGGGGAGCGATCTTTGAACTGTTCCCCCCGCAGTCATACCCAATGATGGGAAGGGCTGACGACAAGCCTCACTTGCGCCGCCTACTTTCCCACTGAAGGGTTTCGTCCACGTTCAAGCTCGCCCCTATTGGCGGCGAGCTGAGTATTCGCCGGCTCAGTTGGGCGTAAGCAGCGTCTTTTCCTTGCTTGCCGAGTTCGGGAAGAAGCTCACCTTCCGCGCCGCCACCGTGTCGCGCATCCTGGCGATGTGCGGCTTCATCGCCCCCACGACGTGCATTTCGCAGCGCTTGCAGTCGAAGCGCAGCGTCAGCGTTTCGTTGCCGTTGACCAGTTGCATCGGATCGGGGCGGATGCCTTTCACTTCCTTGGGGCACAGGTTGAAGCTGTAGCGCAGGCAGTGCTTGGTGATCATCAGCGAAACGTCGTCGGTTTCCTGGTTGTCCTCAAAGGCGGCGTCGATCAGGCTGACGCCGTGCCTGGCATAAAAGGCACGGGCACTATCGTTGAGGACGTTGGCCAGATAGCTCAGCGCGTCCTGCGGGTAGGGCACGGGCGGCTCGACCGCGGTGGCGCGAACTGGGCGCGGGCGGGCCGCGAGGCGGGCGGTTTCGAGGCGTTCGACGGCGTCGCGGCGCAGCGCGTTGAGCTGGCTGGCGGGCAGGAAGGGCGCGACCGGCAGGTCGAGCGCAAGGTGGCCCAGGGTGAAGAGGGTGCTGCCAAGCTTCGCGATGTGCTCGTGTACTGCCGCACGCGCGCGCTCCACGTTCTGTGCCGGCTCGAAGGCGGCGGTGAGCGTTGCGGTGGCGGTCACGCCATCTTCGTCGATCAGCGTCAGCGCGAGCGTGTCTGCTTCAGCAGCATGGAAGCGCGCATCGATGCGGATGCGGCGCTCGGCAGACTTTCTCTCCAGTGCGCGCTCGAATTCGTGGTCATGGTTGCGGAACACCGAGGTGCCCGGCACCAGATCAGGCGGCAGCGGATCCGACGGAAAGATGCGATCAATGCCGTCGCCGCCCGCGTTGACTTCGGCACGGTTGACGCGCAGGCCGGTCAATTCGCCCTTCGGGGTGTACCAACTGAGGCCGTCGGCGTTGTGGATCGGAGCGCTGCGCTCGAGATCGAAGTATCTGCGCCCCTTGGTGTCGATCTTCGTCACGCGGCCGATTGGCTCACCGACGAATTTGGGTGACTCGAAGGCTTCGATGCCGTGCCGGCGCTCGTTGGCGAAGTAGTCGGTGTAGCCGCGGTTGAAGGTCTTGTCGGCCTGCGGGGTGAACAGGAAGGTGGTGCGCCCGCTCGAGGCGCGGCGGTATGGCGGGTCATCGGTGCCTGGGTGTTCGATGATTTCGTCGAGCAATGTCCGGTAGTGCGCGGTGATGTTCTTGACGTAGGACAGATCCTTGTAGCGGCCCTCGATCTTGAACGAACTGATGCCCGCAGCCGCCAGCGCGCGCAGGTTGGCGCTCTGGTTGTTGTCCTTCATCGACAGCATGTGCTGCTGGCTGGCGATGACGTTGCCGTCCGGGCCCTTGAGGTCGTAGGGCAGGCGACAGGCCTGCGAGCATTCGCCGCGGTTGGCGCTGCGTCCGGTGTGGGCGTGGCTGATGTAGCACTGGCCGGAGAAGGCCACGCACAGCGCGCCGTGCACGAAATATTCGAGCTGGCAGGTGGTGGCCGCGGCGATCTTTCTGACGTCGGCCAGCGATAGCTCGCGCGCCAGCACGATCTGCGAGAACCCCACGTCCTGCAGGAAGCGCGCCTTGCTGGCATCGCGGATGTCGGTCTGGGTGCTGGCGTGGAGCTGGATGGGCGGCAGGTCGAGCTCGAGCAGGCCCATGTCCTGCACGATCAGTGCGTCCACGCCCGCGTCGTAGAGCTGCCAGATCAGCTTGCGCGCTGGCTCCAGTTCGGCGTCGAACAGGATGGTGTTGGTGGCAACGAAGACCTCGGCGTGGTAGCGGTGAGCGTGGGCGGCCAGGCGCGCAATGTCCTCGACCGTGTTGTCGGCCGCCGAGCGCGCACCGAAGGCCGGGCCACCGATATACACCGCGTCTGCGCCATGGTTGATGGCTTCGATGCCGAAATCAGCGGTCTTGGCCGGGGCCAGGAGTTCGAGGGTGTGGCGGGCATGGTTCATGGCGCTGCTCGTCGGCGTCAGGCACGCAAACGCTTGATTGGAAAGGCCAGGATGATAACAACAGGGTGCGCGGCTGACGAGCGCCAAAGCCGCGCAGGCCGAAGGGCGATCAATCGAAACAAGGACGTTCTAGATATCCAGATGCGGAGCGAGCTTTCGTCTGCGCAGCGCAAGCGGAAGCAGCACGAGCAAGCCGATCGCGTCCGCCAGCCAGTCCCATGGATCGCCGAAGCGATAGCTGGTCTGGCTCTGGGCAAGTTCCATCGCCGCACCGTAGAGCAGCAGGCCGGCCGCAATTCGGGCCGGGTGGTGTGGCCAGCCGAGGAAGGCCAGCAGTGCCAGGGTGGCGAACATCACCGCGTGTTCAATCTTGTCCTGCCACGAGACGAGCTTGGCGATGTCGGATGCGGGCATCAGGGCGAGCCAGAATACGGCCACGAGAAGAGCGAGGAATATGAGGCGAAAAATCGTGCGAACGGATGAGGGCATGGGCAGTCTGAGAAAAAGCGACAATGAGTCGCGAGGGAATCGCCACCGCAATTGTAGGGCTTGTGTCGGGGCGTGGCCGATGCCGGTGCGAACTTGGAGCAAGGGGAATGGGATGAATGCAGTCCGTGGCCTGGCTTTGGCGATGATGTTCGTCTTCGCAGCACTTGCGCCCGGCGTGGGCATTGCCGCCGCAGCCGATCTCTTGCTCCGTTCCGAAGCCGGTCCGGTGAGGGTGGTTGAGGTCGCACGTGGTCTGGACTCCCCCTGGTCGATTGCGTTCCTGCCGGATCGACGCCTGCTGGTGACCGAGCGGCCGGGAAGGATGCGCATCGTCGGTCCCGACGGCTCGCTGTCGGTGCCGCTGCTTGGGGTGCCTGAAGTGCATGCCCAGGGGCAGGGTGGTCTGCTCGATGTCGTGCTGAGCCCCGATTTTGCGACTGATCATACGATTGTGTTCTCGTTTGCCCAGCCCACGTCGTCGGGTGCAAGAACCGCCGTGGCGCGTGCGCGGCTGGATGTCGAGGCGCTCAGGCTCGACGATGTAAGGATTATTTTTAGCCAAAACGAAGATCCGTCGGGCAATCACCACTGGGGCTCGAGATTGGTGTTCGACCGTACGGGCAAGCTCTTCGTCACGCTGGGCGAGCGTTTTCATTCGCGCGACCGGGCCCAGGCGCTGGATAGTCACCTCGGCAAGATCGTGCGTATCGGGATGAATGGCTCCGTGCCGGCCGACAACCCTTTTGTGCAGCAGGCCGGCGCCCGGCCAGAAGTGTGGTCCTACGGTCACCGCAATGTGCAGGGGGCGGCGCTGCATCCGCTCAGCGGGGAGTTGTGGGCGCACGAACACGGGCCGCAGGGCGGGGATGAGCTCAATCGTGTTCTTCCAGGGCGCAACTACGGCTGGCCGGTGATTACGTTCGGTCGCGAATATGTGATCGGCAGCCGAATCGGCGAGGGTACGTCGCGTGCCGATGTCGAAACGCCGCTCAAGCAGTGGACGCCGTCGATCGCGCCGTCGGGCATGGCTTTCTACACCGGTGACGTATTCCCGCAGTGGAAAGGCAATCTGTTCGTCGGTGCGCTGAAGTTCCAACTGCTGGTGCGCCTGGTGCTCGACGGCGACAAGGTGGTGAGCGAGGAGCGCTTCGAACTGGGCCGGCGCATCCGTGACGTACGCCAGGGACCGGATGGACACTTGTGGCTGCTCGATGAAAGCGAGGGCCGTGTGCTGCGACTGGACCCAGGCTGAGCCTTGCGGTCGGCGCCAGGGCCGGGTGTCCGATTCGCCAACCCGTGATTCCCAGCCCCTGGTCAGCCAGCCTGCTTGATTGCAAGCACCGCCTGATTACGTAGCGTGCGCAGCAGGGCCAGCTCCTGTTCGCTGATCTCGATCTCGCCGGGCTGGTCCTTGTCAGCGTAGATCATCGCCACCGGGCGGCCCTTGATCGTCAGCGGGAACAGCACGAATGTGCGCGAGGGCACGGATTTGCGGTACCACTGCGGCACACGGGCGGCAATTTTGGGGTCGTCGACGTCGGAGATCAAAATGTCGACGCCCTTCGCCGTGGCCACGTTGAACACGTTGTCCGGCTGCGCGGCGAGGCTGAAGTGAACCTGTCTCGCCAGTTCGCTCGCGCCCGGGCCGAAGCCAAAGCGGCCGCTCATCGCGTTACTGCGCGCATCGCGCACGCACAACAGCACGCGCTTGAACCCCATCGCGCGGTACATCGTCTCGAGGATGATGCGCAGTACGTCGTTTAGCTTGAAGTCCTCGACCAGCGTGTTGCTGATGTCCTGAATGCCCGAGCTGAGCAGTGCCTGAGGGTCGGCAGGCTTGTGTCCAGCCGCTACGGGGTCAGCCAGGATGCGTTGCTCGAGCACGACACTGGAGGGCATCACGCCGAGCTCGGCGTCGTCCGCCCGGGGCTGCGTGTGCGGGCTGACGTAGTCCGCCAGGCGCTGCCCCAAATGCGTTTGCTGCAGCGGCAGCTTGATGATGCGGGCAAGGGATGCGGCTTCGTCGATTGCCGTCTCCATGAGCTCACGCACGGCACCGTGGTCGATCGGAACGGCGTCGGCAAAGCGGCTGACGATTGCCTTCATCGCCTTGTCACGTTCGGTGGGCGACAACTGCGCGATGGCGTCACAGTGTTCGTTGGCGCAGGCCGACAGCGCGCGCAGGCGCTCTTCCAGGTTGGCCGGTTTGCGTGTCGTGCCTTCGGGCAACTTGCGCATGCTCTCCAGGATCAGCGACGGAAAGCCCCAGCTGCGCGCCAGCGCGATACCCAGGTCCTCCAGGCTGACGCCCAGCACGCGTTGCGCGGCGAGGTGTTCGCTGCAGTCGAGCTGCCTCATCGTGCTGCGGATGTCTTCGGTTTCCTCAGGGAAATAGAACTGCGACAGAAGCCGCCCCAGATTGTGGAACACGGCACAGATATAGGCCTGTTCGAGCTCGCGCGTGCGCAGGCGCGCCGCGAGTTCACGGGCAAACAGTCCGGCCAGACAGGCGTGCAGGAAGGCCTCGCGGAGCTGATTGGCCTGGGGCTTGTTATGGAGGTGCTCGAACAGCAGCACAGTAATGGCGATGTTGCGCACAGTATCGAAGCCCAGCACGATCACCGCACGCGATACGGTGCTGATCTGACCGCCTCCAGCGGGGCGATAGTGGGCCGAATTCACCAGGCGCAGCAGCTTGTGGGTGAGGGACAGGTCGCGCAGGATCAGGTTCGACAGCGTGCCGACGGTCTCCGATTCACTGCTGGCAATGCGGTTGATCGCCATCACCGATTCCGACAGGGCCGGAAAGTCCCCGCGATGACGCATGCGGCGCAGCAGAAAATCCACGGCGCCGCTGGGGGCGTGCTGCGCAATGAGTTCGTCATCCGGGTCGAGCACGGCCTGGAGTGCGCTGCGAAATGCGTCCGCGCCCAGCTCTTCGTCCGGAATGTGGTCGAACACCAGGTAGGTCGTGCCGTCCTCCTCGCCCGTCTCGAACGCCGACACAGTGTCGGGATGGCGTGAGTGGACAATGGCATGGGGGGCGCTCGGCAAGGTGCTGCCAGCCGCGTGTGCAGGGGCGGCAGTCTGCCGTGTCTTCAGGCTCACCTGGCGTTCGAGTTGCGGATCCCACGCCAGGTAGACGACGCTGTGTGCGCCGCGGCCCAGTTCGCGCAGGATGTCGAAGCGCCCGATCTTGCTTGCCATAGTTGATTCGTGTTCGAAAAGAGTCGTGTTGCGCTGGTTGGCGGCGGCGAACGCTCGGTGCAGCATCGCGGCGCCGTGCCTGGAGGCATACCAGTGCCCGGTTTTAGCGTGATGTGAAATCGACCATGGTGCAATCGGAAAGAGGGGGGTTTCGTGCAATCATCGCCGTCCTTCCCTATTCAACTAGGACGAGATCGATGGAAAGCCCGTTCAAAGGCAGGACCGGTCTGCGCAGGGTGTGGAATGCGCTCCACTATTCGCTGGACGGTCTGCAGGCGGCCTATCGTCATGAAGAGGCCTTTCGCCAGGAGGCATGGCTGGCCTTGCTGATGATTCCGCTGGCGTTGTGGCTGGGAGAGGGCGCCGTCGAGCGCGTGCTGATGATTGGCAGCGTGCTGCTGGTGCTGATCGTCGAACTGGTGAACTCGGCGATCGAGGCAACCGTCGACCGCATCTCGCTGGAAAGGCACCCGCTGGCCAAACGCGCCAAGGACATTGGCAGCGCTGTGGTGCTGATTGCGCTGATCAACCTTGTCGTGGTGTGGGGGCTGCTGCTGCTCGGCTGAGAAGTGCGGTGAGCGCAATGCAACCGCGCTTGATGTGCCCGGTCAAACAGCTAAGTGACTTCGGCTACAGAAATTCGGCTGCAGAGAGATTCGCGATCAGCGATCGATGACCGGCGATGCGTCGGTGGAGCGGGCTTTGAGGGGGCGGCTTCGCATCCGCCGCGCACAGCGTCTCGGGCCGAGGAGTCCAGCCCACGGCGCTCAGGCTGACTTGGATCCCCAGCTGCGGACCGGCCCGGTATCGATATGTACGAAGTCGGACTCCGGGTAATAGCCGACGCCGCCGGCACCCAGTGCCAGTGCAGCATCACGCAGACGGGCTGTATCGCAGCCGACCAGACGGATGTCGATGGCCTTGCCATCCATATGCAGGCTGCGCTTGGCCACGCCGCCGCCGCCGGTGCGACGCAGCATGTTGTTGGTCTTCGACGAGCGATAGCCGGAAATGATTTCGAAGGTGCCCCCGCCGCAGTTCACGTTCAATGCGTGAAGGATGTCGTAGAGTCGGGGGTCCATTCTGGCCACTTCGCCGGTGCGGAAATCGCGCAGCAGCCAGTTCAGGCGTTGTAGAGCGGGTTCGACGTAGCCGCGACGATTGCGATAAAGCGCGCTGAGCTGCTCGTTGGTATGGGTGTGGCGGAAGGCCAGTTTGAGATCGGCGGCCGCATGCGCCGATGCAAACGGCAAGGCCAGCGGCAGGGCGGAAAGGCCCTTGAGAAACAGACGACGCCGGGGTGCGGCAGGATGGCAGGTAGTTTTGACCATGAAGATTTTTCAGTCCTTACAAGCACTTGAAGGCGGCATGCTAACCGAACTCGCGATCGATTTGCGCAAATCAGTTGTAACGGCGGCGGCATTGCTTGCGCTTGTGGCAGGGATGTATCCGCTTTCGGCGCGCGCGCTTGACGCCGAGGCGGGGACGTTGGTCCAGAGCGGCAATGGGGCCGCCGGCATGCTGCCCGCGCTACTGGAAAGCCGCCTCGCGGCGTCAATGCGAGGCGCAGAGGACGCCACCTTGCTGTTCTACCGTCAGCGTGGTTTTCGCCCGGCATGGACCCGGCAGGAGCAGCTCTACGGATTGGCCGAGGCCGTGGGCGGGCTGCGCGATCACGGGCTGGAGCCATCGGATTTCGCGCTGGACACCTTGCGTGGTGAAGCGCTGCAGGATTTTGCCGAAGTGCCGGTCGAGCGTCAGGTGGCGCGCGAGCTGTTGTTTACCGACACCCTGGTACGTCTGATCCAGCAGCTCCGTCATGGCAGGCTTGATCCGCGTGGCCTGTATGCCGATTGGAACTTTTCCAGGCCGGCCAGGGCCGTCGAGCAGGCTGCGCGTCTCGGGCAGGTGCTTGAGGCGCAGTCACTCCTGGCCGCCGTTCAGGCTCAGGCGCCTGATACGGCGCTTTACCGCCAGTTGCAGGTCGCGCTGAAGCAATATCGC
>Ga0073904_10000292_pt1 | contig 35317 bp, 32 predicted proteins | sample KloWWTrecipitate_FD_66668 | JGI IMG/M metagenome (GOLD analysis project Ga0073904, IMG submission 66668) | Active sludge microbial communities from Klosterneuburg, Austria, studying microevolution and ecology of nitrifiers - Klosterneuburg... | ecosystem: Engineered > WWTP > Aerobic digester >... | reverse complement strand
TGACCGCCCCCTGGTCCTTGTCACCTTTTATCGCTCCTACCTCACCTCGGCGGATACCGATCCGGTCGATGGGCTGATCGCGGCACTTGAAGAGCGCGGCTTCGCCGCACGGGGGGCTTTCGCCCCGAGCCTGAAGGACGCGACCGCTGCGGCCTGGCTTCAGGCGGAACTGATCCGGCTGAAGCCTGCGGCCATCGTCAATGCCACCGCCTTTTCGGCACGGGGCGCGCAAGGCGAGCCGTCGCCTCTTGACGCCACCGGCTGCCCGGTCTTTCAGGTTGCCTTGTCGACGGCGCGGCGCAAGGACTGGGCGGCATCCGATCGGGGCCTGTCACCGGCGGATCTGGCCATGCATGTGGTCCTGCCGGAGGTCGACGGCCGGGTTTTCGCCGGTGTCGCAAGCTTCAAGCAACCGACAAAACGCGACCCCGATCTGCAATATTCCCGCTTCGCCCATCGCGCCGATCCGGCCCGCATCGCGGCGGTTGCCGACCGGGTGGCGGGCTGGTGGCGGCTGACGCAGAGCCCCGCCGCAGACCGAAAGCTGGCGCTGATTCTGTCGACCTATCCCGGCAAGTCCCATCAGATGGCACATGCCGTCGGTCTGGACGCACTGGCTTCGGCTGAAGCGATCTTGGCCGACCTTGGCGCTGCAGGCTACGCGACCGTCGTGGGCGAGGGGCTGGGGTTATCCCTTCTGACTGAGCATCTGGATTGGTCGGTTTCCGCCTATTCAGACACTCTTTTGGCGCTTCCCGAAGCGCTGCGCCGCACCCTTTTTGCCGCCTGGGGGCCGCCGGAGAATGATCCGCTGGTCGCGGATGGTTCTTTCCGTTTTGCCTGCGTCAGGCGCGGCACGACCCTGGTCGCACTGCAGCCCGAACGGGGTGAAGTGACGACTCGCGGCGACGACTACCACGACCTGGCCCGAACTCCGCGCCATTCCTACGTGGCCTTTTACCTGTGGCTGCGCTCGCAAGGCATCCATGCGCTGATCCATATCGGCGCCCATGGCACGCTCGAATGGCTGCCCGGCAAGTCCGTTGCTCTTTCCGCCGACTGCTGGCCGGAGGCGCTGACCGGCCCGCTGCCGGTTCTTTACCCGTTCATTGTGAATGACCCGGGCGAAGCCGCGCAGGCCAAGCGCCGGATCGGGGCCGTGACCATCGGCCATCTGCCCCCCCCGATGCTCGCCAGCGCCCTGCCCGAAGGTCTCGGTCGGCTTGAGCGGCTTTTGGACGAATATTCCACGGCCGACGGGCTGGACCCGGCGCGTCGTGACCGGCTGATCCGGGCGGTGCGGGACGAGGCACAGGCCTCCGGCGTCGAGGCGGATCTGGGCATCCCGCCCGGTGCCTCGCCCGCCGAAGCGATCACCCGGATTGACCGTTTCGTCTGCGACATCAAGGAAAGCCAGTTCGGCGAAGGGCTGCATGTCTTCGGTCGTGGCCAGTGCGGGCCGGAAGAAATGGCGGGCCTTCTGGCCGGGCTGAATGGGCAGCGCGTTCCCGCAGGCCCGTCCGGTTCACCCTGGCGGGGGCGGTCCGATGTGTTGCCGACAGGGCGAAACCTTTACACCACCGACCCCCGCGCCGTGCCTTCGCGGGCTGCCCATGCGCAGGGGGTGAAGCTGGCGGAAGAACTGCTCCGAAAGCACCTTCAGGACCATGGCGACTGGCCCCGCGCCCTTGTGGTTGACCTCTGGGGGTCGGCCACGATGCGCACGGCGGGCGAGGAATTTGCCATGGCGCTGCATCTCGCCGGTCTTGCGCCCCAATGGGACGAGGGTTCCGAGCGGGTATCAGGTTTCGAGGTGATCCCCCTTGCCCTGCTGCGCCGCCCCCGCATTGATGTCACCCTGCGCGTTTCCGGCCTGTTCAGAGACGTTTTTCCTGGTCTGGCCCAGCTTTTCGAAGCCGCTGTAGCAGCCCTGATCGGGCGTGGTGAATCGGCGGAGGACAATCCCTATCTGACCGCCAGCCCACGGGTTTTCGGCCCGAAACCCGGCCTTTACGGCCTGTCGATGGACGCCGCGATCGAGGATTACTCGCCCGATGGCCAAACGCGTGCGGGCGAAGCCTGGCTTCAGGGCTCCGCTTGGACGGTGGGCCGTGGCGAAGCGCAGCAGGACCGCGCGGCGCTCGAGGCGCAGGTTCTGGCGGCTGACGGGTTCGTGCATGTGCAGGATCTGGCGGAAAGCGATCTGTTGCTCGCGTCGGACTATGCTGCACATGAAGGGGGCTTTGCCGCTGCCGTCGCGCGTCTGGGGGGCGGGGACAAGGCGCTTTACCATCTGGATGCGACCCAACCTGACCGGCCCCGCGCCCGCACCCTGCCTGAGGAAGTCGCTCGCGTGGTACGCGCCCGCGCCGCCGATCCACGTTGGGCGGACGGCATGATGGCGCATGGCTTCCGTGGCGCGGCGGAAATCGCCGCGACGCTGGATCATCTGGCGGCCTTCGCGCATCTGGCCCGCGCGGTTCCGGCCCATCTTTTCGACCTTTATCATGACGCGACACTTGGCCGCGACGAGCTGGTGGGGTTCATGGAACAGGAAAACCCCATGGCCTTGCAGGCCATGCGTGACCGGTTCGCAGCGCTCAGGGACGCTGGTCTGTGGATTACCCGCCGCAATTCGATTGCGGCAGGGATGGAGGCGACGGAATGACAAAAACCGTGTCTCCACAACCTGAAATCAAGGGATGGTGCCCCGGTGCTTTGCGCCCGATGATGTCCGGCGACGGGCTGGTGGTGCGGGTGCGCCCACGCGGCGGACGACTGACGCAGGATCAGGCCCGCGGTATCGCCGATCTGTCGATGCGCTTCGGCAATGGGCTGATCGACCTGTCGGCCCGCGCCAATGTGCAGTTGCGCGGCGTCACCCCCGACAGTCACGGCCCATTGATCGCTGGGCTCCGCGCCCTTGGCCTGATCGACGCCTCGACCGAGGCGGAAGCCCGGCGGAATGTGGTGGTCACCCCCTTCTGGCTTCCCGAGGACGGCACTGCCGGGATTGTATCCTCCTTGACCGACGCACTGGTGGCGGCAGCGGCCCCGCAGACGCCGGGCAAGTTCGGTTATGCGGTCGACTGCGGCCCGAAGCCGGCTTTGCGCGACACATCCGCCGACATTCGCATTGAACGGGACGAGAAGGGCGGCCTAATCGTGCGCGCGGACGGTGCCTTTTGCGGCGCGCAGGTCACTGCCGACACGGCTGCGGAAACGGCCCTCACGCTCGCCCGCTGGTTCCTGTCTTCCGGTGGGGCGCCGGATGGACGGGGCCGCATGGCTGCGCATCTGGCGCGCGGCGCGCGGTTGCCCGACGCTTTCACCCGCGCCAAGGCGCAGGTGAATTCGATCCCTGCCCCCGCGCCGGGACTTCTGCCCCAAGGTATGCTGGTCGGCTTCGAGTTTGGCCAGATGCAGGCAAAAACCTTGTCTGTTCTGGCCGAATCCGGGCCGTTGCGCATCACCCCATGGCGGATGATCCTGATTGAAGATGCGGTCACGATCCCCGAAATCTCCGGCCTGATCACACATACCGACGACCCACGGCGGCGCGTGATCGCTTGCACCGGTGCGCCTGGCTGCCCGCAGGCTTTGGCCCCGACACGTCCTCTGGCCCGGCAGCTTGCGCCGCTGGTCCCGTCCGGTCAGTCCCTCCATATCTCTGGCTGCGCCAAGGGCTGCGCCCATCCCGGCCCGTCGCCGTTTACGCTTGTCGGCCGGACGGGTGGCCTCTTTGACCTGATCCGTGGCGGCACTGCCACCGACCCGCCCTTTCGCACCGGCCTTGCCCCCGCCGACCTTACCCCCGCCCTTTTTGCAGATTGATCATGCCCCACAGCTACCAAACCGACGGCGCCGCCATTTATCTGGAAAGCTTCGCCACCATTCGCGCCGAAGCCGACCTTGCCCGCTTCACCCCTGAGGAAGAGGTGGTCGTGGTGCGCATGATCCATGCCGCCGGGATGGTGGGGCTGGAAAAACATGTCCGCTTTTCCCCCGGCATGGCCATTGCCGCCCGCGCCGCGCTGGAAGCTGGCGCGCCGATCCTGTGCGATGCGCGCATGGTCAGCGAAGGCATCACCCGCCCCCGCCTGCCGGCTGGGAATGAGGTGATCTGCACCCTCAATGATCCGCGCGTGCCGGACATGGCCAAAGCGATGGGCAATACCCGTTCGGCCGCCGCATTGGAACTCTGGCGCCCGCATCTGGCCGGTGCCGTGGTGGCGATCGGTAATGCGCCGACGGCGCTTTTCCATCTGCTGAACATGCTGGAAGACCCCGCCTGCCCGCGCCCTGCCGCGATCATCGGTTGCCCGGTCGGGTTCGTCGGCGCGGCGGAATCGAAGGACGCGCTGATGGCGGACCTGCCCGCGCCATCTGTCATCGTTCAGGGGCGCCTCGGCGGCTCGGCCATCACCGTGGCGGCGGTCAACGCCCTTGCAAGCCGGAAGGAATGACCATGGGCAGCGTGATCTGCGTCGGTCTTGGCCCCGGCGACCCTGATCTGATGAGTGTGCGGTCCGACCGGCTGGTGCGAAGCGCGGCGCACGTCGCCTACTTCCGCAAGAAAGGCTATGAGGGGCAGGCGCGGCGCATCGTCAACGGGATGCTGCGCGCCGATGCCACCGAATATCCGATGGACTATCCCGTCACGACCGAGATCCATTTTTCCGACCCCGAATACAATCGCCAGATGGCGGAATTCTATGAAGCCTGGGCCGAAAGACTGGCTGTTTTGGCCGAAACAGACACTGTTTTGGTCCTGTGCGAAGGCGATCCGTTCTTCTATGGCAGTTTCATGCATCTCTATACGCGGCTGCGCGAAAGGGTCACGGTCGAGGTCGTGCCCGGCATCACCGGCATGTCGGGCTGCTGGACCGCGACCGGCGAGCCGATCACCTGGGGCGATGATGTGCTGACGGTGGTCACCGCGACGATGAGCGAGGCCGATCTGACGGTGCGGGCGCGGGAAACCGATGCGCTGGTGGTGATGAAGATCGGGCGCAATCTGGACAAGCTGAAGCGTGCCTTGATGGCCGCCGGGCGATTGCAGGATGCCTGGCTTGTCGAACGCGGCACCATGCCGGATCAGAAGGTCCACCGCCTGACTGACGCGCCGGAGCGGGTGCCCTATTTCTCCATCGCGGTGGTGCATGGCCAGGGGCGGCGGCCATGACCGGTTGGGTGAAGGTTGCGGGCCTCGGCCCCGGTGACGCGGCGATGGTGACGGATCAGGTGCGCGCGGCGCTGGATGCGGCGACCGATGTGGTGGGCTATATCCCCTATGTGGCGCGCGTGACCGAGCGGCCGGGCCTGACACTCCATCCGTCCGACAACCGGGTGGAGTTGGACCGCGCCAACCATGCGCTCGACATGGCAGCGGCGGGTCGGCGGGTGGTGGTGGTCTCGTCCGGCGATCCGGGGGTTTTTGCCATGGCTGCCGCCCTTTTTGAGGCGTTGGAAGACCGTCCCGCGCCAGAGGCGTTCGACATCGAAATCCTGCCGGGCATCACCGCGATGCTGGCCGCCGCTGCGCGGCTCGGTGCGCCTTTGGGCCATGATTTCTGCGCGATCAACCTGTCTGACAACCTCAAGCCCTGGGCATTGATCGAAAAGCGGCTGCGACTGGCGGCGCAGGGCGGTTTTGCAATGGCCTTCTACAATCCCCGCGCGGCCTCTCGCCCCGGACGGTTCGAAGAGGTGCTGAAGATATTGCGGCAGGAACTGGCGGATGATGTGCTGATTTCCTTCGCGCGCGCCGTAACCACGCCCGAGGAGAGGCTTCTGACGGTGCGGCTGGACGAGGCGACAGCCGACATGGCCGACATGCGCACCATGGTTATCGTTGGCAACGCCGACACCCGGCAGGTGGGGCGCTGGATTTACAGCCCACGGCGTGCAGAATGAGGGTCTATCCAGCACAGAACCGCATCGACGGTCGCGAATGTCTGACGCTCTGGCAGGGACGGGCGGTCGACCAGAATGACCGGAATCCCCAAGGTTCGGGCCGCTTTCAGCTTGGCCTCCGCCCCCATACCACCCGCGTTCTTGGCGATGATATGGGTGATGCGAAGGTCCTGAAGCAGCGCCAGATCATCCGCCTCGGCAAACGGGCCGCGTGCAATGATGGCTTGTGCGTCCGGCAGGGGCAGCGACCCCTCCGGCGGATCGACCAGCCGCAGAAGGTAATGGTGCTGGGCGCGCGCGGCAAAGGGCGCAAGGTGCTGCTTGCCGATCGCCAGGAAAATCCGGGCCGGGTCAGAGGGCAAGGTTTCGACAGCGGCCTGAATGTCAGGCACGAACTGCCAGCGGTCCCCCGGACCGGCAACCCATGGGGGGCGTTCAAGCGCACAGAGGCGAATGCCGGTCTGCGCGGCGGCCGCGATGGCATTGCGGCTCATCCCGGCGGCGAAAGGATGGGTCGCGTCAACCACATGGCTGATCTTTTCGGTCCGCAGATAATCCACCAACCCCGCCACCCCGCCGAACCCGCCGATGCGCGTGGGCAAGGGTTGAGCCACAGGGGCGGCGGTGCGCCCGGCATAGGAAAAGACAGCATCAATGCCCGCATCGGCCAAGGCCCGCGCGAGCGCAGTTGCTTCGGTGGTTCCGCCCAGAAGAAGGACGCGGTGCATGGCTGATCCCTGGCTCACGATCATTGGACTGGGTGAAGATGGACCGGCGGGCCTGTCAGAGGCAAGCCGTGCCGCGCTGGAGCGGGCCGAAGTGATTTTCGGCGGACCGCGTCATTTGGCGCTGATAGACGCTGGCGCGAGAGGGCGCGAATGGCCGGTGCCTTTCAAAATAGACCCTGTTCTGGCCGAAAATGGCAAACAGACCGTGGTGCTGGCCTCTGGCGATCCGTTCTGGTTCGGGGCAGGTGGCAGTCTTGCCCAAGAGCTTTCGCCCGGTGATTGGGTCTGTCATCCGGCGCCATCGACCTTTTCCCATGCCGCTGCACAACTGGGTTGGCGGCTGGAAGAGGTCTTGTGTTTTGGCCTGCATGCCGCGCCCTTTCAGCGCCTGTTGCCGGTTCTGACTCGCGGGCAGAGGCTGATCTGCCTGATGCGCGACGGAGCCGCCGTGGCCGACATGGCGGGCTGGTTGACCGTCGGGGGTTTCGGCCCCTCCCGCTTGACGGTGCTCGAGGCCTTGGGCGGTCCGCGCAAACGCATCCGCCACACCCGCGCCGAAAATTTTGCGCTGCAAGATGTGATACATCCGGTTGCCGTCGCGATAGAGGTCGACGGCGCGAAAGGCCTGCCACGGACGAGCGGCCTACCGGACGATCTGTTCGCCTCTGACGGGGTGATGACCAAAAGTGCGATCCGGGTGCTGACGCTTTCGGCACTTGCCCCCCGCGCGGGCGAGGTTCTGTGGGATCTGGGTGCCGGGTCCGGTTCCGTGTCGGTCGAATGGTGCCTTGCCGCACTGGGCACAAGCGCCCATTCGGTCGAAGCGCGCGACGACCGCATGGCCAATATCCGGGTGAACTCCGACCGTTTCGGACTGTCGCACCGCTTGTTCGCGCACCCATCCGATTGGCATGCGGCCCTCAGCGATCTGCCCGAACCGGACGCTGTTTTCATCGGCGGCGGGGCGGATCAGGCCGGAATAGACACTATTTTGGACCGGATACGCCCGGAAACCCGGTTGGTGGTCAATGCGGTCACACTGGAAACGGAAATAGCTCTGGTCGATTGCCATCGCCTGCACGGTGGCAGGCTGATGCGTTTCGACATAGCCGAGGCGCAGGCACTGGGCGGCCTGCGCGGCTGGGTGCCAGCCCGTCCCGTGGTGCAATGGAGTATGATCCGATGAGAGTGGCCGGACTGGGGTTTCGCGGGGCGGCGACCTTTGAATCGCTGAACGACGCGCTCGAACGCGCGGGGGGCAGCGTGGATGCCCTGGCCACGGCCGAGGTGAAGGCTGGCCAGCCCGCCGTGCGCATCCTGGCCAAGGCCCTGCGCCTGCCGCTTTTGTCGATTTCCCGCGCGCGGTTGGCGGAGGAGGAGACGCTGACCCACTCGCCCATCGTGGCGGCGCGGTTCGGTACCGGATCGGTGGCAGAGGCGGCAGCTCTGGCGGCGGCAGGGCCGGGCGCCCGGCTGATCGGGCCTCGGGTCATATCCGCCGACGGGCTGGCAACGGCGGCGATTGCGGAAAGGGATGACATATGACCGTGCATTTCATCGGGGCCGGGCCGGGCGCACCGGACCTTCTGACGCTGCGGGGGCGCGACCTGATCGCCGCCTCGACCGTTTGCCTTTATGCCGGTTCGCTGGTGCCGGAGGCGATCCTGGCCCATTGCCCGCCCGGTGCAAGGATCGTCAACACCGCGCCTTTGTCGCTCGACGAGATCATTGCCGAAATCCAGATCGCGCATGCGGAGGGCCAGGATGTGGCGCGGCTGCATTCGGGGGATCTGTCGATCTGGTCGGCGATGGGCGAGCAGCTTCGCCGGCTGAGGGCGCTGGGTATTCCCTATGACGTGACGCCGGGCGTGCCGTCATTTGCCGCCGCCGCCGCGATTTTGGGGGCCGAACTGACCTTGCCGGGGGTGGCGCAATCCGTGATCCTGACCCGGACCTCCGGGCGGGCGACCAGCATGCCAGAGGGCGAGACGCTGGAAAACTTTGCCCGGACCGGCGCCGTGCTGGCCATTCATCTGTCGATCCATGTGCTGGATCAGGTGGTGGCGGAGCTTGTGCCGCACTACGGGCAGGATTGCCCCGTCGCGATCATCTGGCGCGCCAGTTGGCCCGATCAGCGAGTGGTGCGCGCGACGCTCGCGACCCTTGAAACCGCGGTGGGCGCCGAGATGGAACGCACGGCGCTGATCTTCGTTGGCCCGTCGATCGGCGCTGAGAACTTCGACGAAAGCAGGCTCTATGCAGGCGATTATGACCGCCGCTACCGGCCGGTCGGCACCGAGCCGCGTTTCCCGGAGACATCATGAGGAGGCCGGGCGTGACTCCGACGCCGGGCCTTCTGATTTCCGCGCCCGCGTCAGGCACAGGAAAGACCACGCTGATGCTGGGGTTGCTTGCGGCGCTCAGGGCGCGCGGGATGGCGGTGCAGCCGTTCAAGAGCGGGCCGGACTACATAGACCCGGCCTTTCATCGGGCGGCGTCAGGGCGGGCGTCGGTCAATCTGGACAGCTGGGCGATGGCCGAGGCGCGGATCGCCGGGCTGGTCGGCGAGGCCGGGGAAGCTGATCTGATCCTGGCGGAAGGCTCTATGGGGCTATTCGACGGCGTTGCGCAGCCGGGCGAGACGGGGACGGGTGCCAGTGCCGACCTTGCCGCTCTGACCGGCTGGCCTGTGGTGCTGGTTCTGGATGTGTCCGGCCAAGCGCAATCGGCGGCGGCTGTGGCGCTGGGGTTTCGCGCGATGCGCCCTGATGTAGCGATTGCCGGGGTTGTCCTGAACCGGGTGGCCAGCCCGCGCCATGAGGCGCTGGTGCGCGTCGGGATGGCTGAGATCGGGCTGCCGGTCTTTGGCGCCCTGCCACGCCGCACCGCGATCGAGATGCCGGAGCGGCATCTGGGTCTGGTGCAGGCGGAGGAAACGCCGGAACTCGATCGGATCATCGACGAGGCGGGGCGTTTCATCGCAGACAGTCTGGATCTGGACGCGCTGGTGGCCGCGGCCCGCCCGACCCGGGTGTCGGCCCGCCCACAGGTTGCGGTGCGCCCGCCCGGCCAGCGGATCGCGCTGGCGCGCGATGCAGCCTTTTCTTTCGTCTATCCGCATCTGCTGGAGGGCTGGCGACGCGCTGGTGCGGAGATCATGCCGTTTTCCCCGCTGGCCGATCAGGCGCCGGACGAGGGCGCAGATTGTTGCTGGCTGCCAGGCGGATACCCCGAGCTGCATGGCGCGACCTTAAGCGCGGCACAGACCTTTCGCGCCGGTATCAGGGCGTTCGCGGAAACCCGGCCCGTGCATGGAGAGTGCGGCGGTTACATGGCGATGGGTTCCGCAATCGTCGACAAGGCGGGCAGAAGTTTCGAGATGGCGGGGCTCTTGGGCCTGGTGACCAGCTTCGAAAAGCGCCGGATGCATCTGGGCTATCGGTTGGCGACGTTGGCCGCTCCGATCCCCGGCCATGGGCAGGGCGCGCGGCTCAGGGGGCACGAATTCCACTATTCGACAATTCTGGAGCAACCCGATATGGGGCTCGCGCAGGTCGTTGATGCCAATGGCGATGCGGTGGCCGAGACCGGCTCGCGCCGGGGTCATGCGACGGGCACCTTCTTTCATCTGATCGCGGAGGCGACATGAGCGGTTTTGTCAGTTTCGTCTCCTCCGGCCCGGGCGACCCGGAGCTTCTGACGCTCAAGGCGGTGGCGCGGTTGCAGGCGGCGGATGCGGTTCTGTTCGACGATCTGTCGGCCGGGCCGATCTTGCAGCATGCGCGCGCAGGCGCCGATCTGGTGGGCGTGGGCAAGCGGGCAGGACGGCCTTCGCCCAAGCAAGATCATGTGAGTCGCCTGCTGGTCGATTACGCCAGGACGGGTGCGAAGGTCGTGCGGTTGAAATCCGGTGATTCTGGCCTGTTCGGACGGCTGGAAGAAGAGATTGTCGCGCTGCGCGAGGCCGGAATCGGTTATGAAATCATTCCCGGCGTCACTTCGGCCATGGCGGCGGCGGCGGCGGCGGGCATTCCCCTGACTCGGCGGCTGACCGCGCGGCGGGTGCAGTTCGTCACGGGCCATGATGTGACCGGTGCCTTGCCGGAGGATCTGAATTTTGCAGCCCTGGCCGACCCGCAGGCAACCACAGTCATCTTCATGGGCAAGCGCACCTTTGGAGAGTTGACCCGGCGGCTGACGGGGGCGGGCATGTCGCCCGACACCCCCGCAATCCTGGCTGAAAGCGTCTCTACCCCCGCCCAGAAACTGGTCCGGGGTACGTTGGCAAGCATGGAACAGCTGATCGCCGAAGAGGCTGCCGATGGTCCCGCGCTGATCCTTCTGGGGCCGCTCTTCGACTGAAGGGGGCACTGCCCCCCTTGGACCCCCGGGGGATATTTGCGCCACAATGAAAGACAGGCAGGTCGCAGTTGGATCAGGTCTGCCGCTTTCGGCCTTGACCGGGGGACGGGGAAAGCGGCACAAGGGTCTGGCACGGTGTCCGACGGCGCAAAGCGTCCGGACTGAAACGGGAATGGGGAAGGGTGAACCAAAGCGGCACCCAAAGCCCCAACCGCCCCCGCGACTGTAAGCGGCGAGCGGCTTTCCGAATGCCACTGGGATCACCCATCCCGGGAAGGCGGAAAGCAGGCTGCGACCCGCGAGTCAGGAGACCGGCCGTGCGTGAAGGTAACGCGATTGCCGTCGGGTGTGACGGCCAAGGAGACTGAAATGAACGCGATGACCAACTCGACCACCAAATCCGCTTCGGGGCTGCTGTCGATCCTTTTCGTGGCGCTTGTCGGCGCAACGGTTCTGTTCGTGGCGGGCCATGCCCAGTCCGCGACGCTGCATGATGCAGCCCATGACGTGCGCCACGCCACCGGCTTTCCCTGCCACTAAGGCCTAAGCCCGTCACATCATGATCCAACGTATGCTCGCCAGCGCGCTGTTCGCTGGCTGTGCGGCAGGGCTGCTTGCGGCCTTGCTGCATTTTGCTTTTGTCCAGAATGTCCTGCTTCTGGCTGAAGAATATGAATCGGGCGCCCTGGTGCATTTCCAGGGCGCCCAGCCGACTGAGGCCGCCCACGATCACGACGCCACTGCCGCGGAACCTGACGCAGCGGAGGACCACACCCATGCCGAAGGCACGCCGGCGCATGAGCATCCTGCCCCAGCGAGTGAGGAATCGCAGGTCAAGCGCAATGCGCTGACCGTGCTCTTCATGCTCTTGGTCTATGTATCCTATGGGCTGATGCTGGTGGCGGGCTTTGCACTGGCCGCAAATTTCGGCATCCAGGTCACCACACGCGACGGTATCTTGTGGGGTATTGCCGGGTTCGTCGCGTTTCAGCTTGCCCCGGCGATGGGGCTTGCGCCCGAACTGCCGGGAACGGTGGCTGCCGACCTTGGCGAACGTCAGGTCTGGTGGTGGACCACGGTGATCGCCACGGGTGCCGGGCTGGCGCTGCTGGCCTATGGCCGGAACTTCCTGACAGCGGCCATTGCCGGGGCACTTCTGGCACTGCCGCATGTGATCGGCGCGCCCGAGATCGACGCCTACTTCGGCGTCGCCCCGCCAGAGGTCGCGGCCATGTTCTCGGCCCGTGTTCTTGGTGCGGCGCTGGCGACTTGGGCGGTGCTTGGCTGGCTGTCGGCGCGGCTTTGGAACGGTCCGGCGCATTGAGTGCCGCATGAAATCCTGAAACGCCCCGCGCATGGACTTGCGCGGGGCGTTTTGCCATGAAGATGGGCGGAGGGCGAGATGATCGAACTGCTTCTTGTGGGTATTGGCACCGGCAATCCCGATCACCTGACGCTTCAGGCGATCAAGGCACTCAATTCCGCCGATCTGGTGATGATCCCGCGCAAGGGCGAAACGAAGGCCGATCTGGCCGAGTTGCGCCGCGCGATCTGTACCGAGGTCGTCACCAACCCCGCGACCCGGATCGTCGGCTTCGATCTGCCGGTCCGCGACGAGCGGACTGCAGACTACCGCCAGCGGGTCGATGAATGGCATGATGCGATTGCGCTGGTCTGGAAAGACACTATTCAGGCGGAAATCGGCCCCAGCGGCCGTGTCGCGCTGTTGGTCTGGGGGGATCCGTCGCTTTACGACAGCACGCTCAGGATTGCCGCGCGGCTGGCGGGTTCTCTCGATCTGAAGGTCAGTGTGATCCCCGGCATCACCGCGCTTCAGGCACTGACGGCCGCCCATGCGATTCCGATCAATGACATCGGTGCGCCCTTCATTGTCACCACCGGACGCAAGCTGCGCGACGAAGGTTGGCCGCCCGGGGTCGATACGGTTGCCGTGATGCTCGATGGCGAATGTTCCTTCCGGGCGCTTGCCCCGGAAGGGCTGCACATCTGGTGGGGTGCCTATGTCGGAATGAAGGAAGAAATCAGCCTGTCAGGGCGACTGGCGGACCTGTCTGACCGGATTGTCGAAACCCGCGCACAGGCGCGCGCGGATCACGGCTGGATTATGGATATCTATATCCTCAGACGCGCCTGATCGTATCGCCGGGCTGAAGCGTCGGCGTCAGCTCGATCCGCTCGCCGCCGATCATCTCCGAATGGCCATGGCCGGCAATGATCTGCGCCGCCTGACGGCCGATTTCGCGGCGGCAGGCATCCATCGTCGCCAGACGGCGCGGCAGACCTTCCAAGAGGTCAACACCATTGAACCCCGCAAGGCCCAGCTTGTTTGGAACGTCGATCCCCTTGTCGAGACAGTAAAGAAGCCCACCCGCCCCGATCATGTCATTGGAATAATAAAGAAAATCGAGGTCTGGCGAACGCTTCAATATCGTATCCGTCATTTCCCGTCCCTTCAGAAGGGCCGATCCGCCGGAATAGAATTCACTGTCCGCCAGCCCGAGCCCGGCCTCGGCCAGCCCGGCCTCGAACCCTTCCAGCCGTTTGCGCGCCCGATGGTCGTCGGGCATCTTCGTGCCCAGAAAGCCGATCTTGCTATAGCCTGCCTTCACGATGGCGCGCGCCATCTCCAGCCCCGCGCGCTTGTGGGAAATCCCCACGACCGAATCCACCGGCTCGCCGTCGACATCCATGATCTCGACAATCCGCATACCTGCATTCTCCAGCATCGCCCGCGCGGTCGGCGAATGTTCCAGACCGGCGACGATCACGCCCGATGGCCGCCAGGAGAGCATCTCATAAAGAACTGCCTCTTCCTTTTCGGCCGAATAGTTGGTGACACCGAAGACGGGTTGAAGTCCGGTATCTTCCAGTTCCTCGGAAATGCCGCTCAGGACCTCGGGGAAGACAAGGTTCGAGAGCGACGGCACGATCACCGCCACCAGATTGACCCGCTGCGAGGCCAGCGCCCCTGCGATCTTGTTGGGCACATAGCCAAGGCGGCGCGCGGCATCCAGCACGCGGTCACGGGTCGCCTCGCTCACGTCGCCACGGTTGCGCAACACCCGACTGACCGTCATCTCCGACACGCCGGAGGCCTCCGACACATCGCGAAGGGTCAGCGCGCGTTTCTGATCGTTGGGCGCCATGTGGGGAAACCTCATGCCATGTGGGTCAGGATCGTGCCTAACTTAAGAAGGTTGTGCCCCCGGACGCAAACCCAATTCGCATTGCAGGGCCGGTTCTGGTGGTTCAAGACCGGATCACATGCTGGGTCTGGGTTCCCAGCCCGTCAATGCCCAGCCGCATCACCTCACCGCCCTTCAGATAGACCGGGGGCTTCTGGCCCATGCCGACGCCCGGGGGCGTTCCCGTCGAAATCACGTCGCCCGGTTGCAGCGACATGAAGCGGCTGACGTAGGAAATCAGGAAGGGCACCTTGTAGACCATCGTCGCGGTGGAGCCATTCTGAAAACGGCGGCCATCAACCTCCAGCCACATTTTCAGATTGGCGACATCGGCCATCTCGTCCGGCGTCACCAGCCAGGGACCGATCGGCCCGAACGTATCGCAGCCCTTGCCCTTGTCCCAGGTGCCCGCGCGTTCGATCTGATATTCCCGCTCGGACACATCATTCGCGACGCAATATCCGGCGACATGGGTCAGCGCATCAGCCTCGGCGATATATTTGCCGCCCTTGCCGATAACGACGGCCAGTTCCACCTCCCAATCGGTCTTCTGCGATCCGCGCGGGATTTCCACCGTATCGTCCGGCCCGACAACGGCCGAAGTCCATTTGTTAAAGATGACAGGCTCCGGCGGCACCTGAAGGCCGCTTTCGGCGGCATGATCGGCATAGTTCAGGCCGATGCAGATGAATTTGCCGATCCGCCCGACACAGGGGCCAAGGCGCAACCCGGCTTGGGGCGTACCCGCGACCAGCGGCAGCGTGGCGGGGTCAAGTGCCGCAAGCCGCCCCAACCCTTCCGGCAGCAGCACGGAACCCGCGATGTCATCAACATGGGCGGACAGATCACGCACCCGGCCCGTATCATCCAGAAGCCCCGGTTTTTCCTGCCCCACCGGGCCATAACGCAGCAGTTTCATCCCACCCTCATCAACAGATTCGTTTGCCCGGCCCCGCGTCCGGTCAGATCATCACGCCGCCATCCACAAGCACGGCCTGCCCGGTCACGAACCGGCTTTCGTCCGACAGAAGATAGGCAACCATCGGCGTAATATCCTCGACGCTTGCCAGCCGTCCCATGGGTTGACGGGCGATGAAATCCTTTTCGGCCTGCACCGGGTCTGCGGCAGCGGCAATACGCCCCCGCAGCGAAGGCGTGTCTACCGTGGCCGGACACAGCGCGTTGCAGCGGATGCCATCCTTCACGAAGTCCGCTGCAATCGCCTTCGTCATCCCGATGACAGCCGCTTTTGTCGCGCCATAAGCTGTGCGATTGACAAACCCCTTCACCGATGATGCCACCGACGCCATGTTCAGGATGGAGGCCGTCCCACCTTCCGTTGCGCGGTCCAACATGCCAGGCAGAAAGGCGCGGGTCATCTGCATCATCGCCGTGACATTCAGGCGAAAGGCGAAGTCCCAGTCGGCATCGGTCACATCCAGAATCGTGCCGTGGTGAACAAAACCCGCACAGTTGAAAAGGCCGTCGATCGGGCCAAGCGCTTCGGCAAGCCTCAGGATTGCGGCACTGTCGGTCACATCCAGCCGCTGAATATCCGCGTCCTCCAGCCCTGCCAGCAAGGGTTCGCTCAGATCCGTCGCGATAACCCGCGCGCCTTCGCGCAGACAGGCCAGCGCTGCGGCCCTGCCGATGCCCTGACCGGCGGCCGTAATCAGAATTTTCTTACCCTTCAGACGCATGACCTCTCCACTTCGGACTCAAACATCCACGTAAACCGGCGATTTGCAAACGCATAGCTGATTTCGCGGCAATTTGGTCCTCCCGGTTAGGCCTGCATGGGGCGGCGCGGGGCGACCTTCGGGCGGGTCAGAATGGGCCAGTAGACCACGGCAAAGCCCGCGAAAGCCGCGACCCATGCCGATCCGGCAAGATGCAGCAACCAGGTTTCGCCCGGTAAGCCCCCGGCGGCGAAACGCGCCACGACCGCGATGATCAACGCGACGTAGATTGCCGCGATCGGGCGGGTGGCCTGCAGGGGCCGCCCCGAATGGCCAAGGCTGGCGCGCGTCATCACCGCCAGCGTCATCAGTCCGACGGCTCCGGCCATCCAGATGTGCTGTGCCGCCGGGCCCATGCCGGGCAGGAGCAGGCCCGCCGCCATCGCAAGGAACCCAAGCGGCACAAAGGCATAGCCCACATGCAGCACCCAGACCAACGCCTCGGAACCCGTCTGGCGGCCTGACCAGCGTGACAGCCGCCAGAATTGCGCAAGACCCGCCACCGCGCAAAGCCCCGCCGTTATGACCTGCGCGGGCCAGATCACCCAGACGCCCAGCGTCACCAAAGTCACCAGCAGCACCAGACCATCCGCCCGGCCAAACGGCACCGGCAGCGCCGGGTTGCGGCGCTGCACCAGCCAGTTGCGGGTAAAGCTGGGCACGATGCGCCCGCCGATCACCGAAATCAGCATGACCGCAACGCCAAGTCCCAGCCGCATCCCGATGCCCGCCGCGGGATAGCCCCCTTGCGCTGCCTCAATGTGAAACAGGGCATTGCCCAGCGCCATGGCCAGAACCAGAAGCAGCACTGCAAGGTTCTTCCAGTTCTTTCCCGCGATGATTTCGCGCGCCAGAACTAGGGCCAGCGCCAGCGGATAGGCCAGGTCAAGCGCCATCACCCATCCCCTGGGAAGAGCGGCCGAAACGCTCACCGCCAGCCGCCCGGCGATCCAAAGCGCCATCAGCCCCGCCAGTGGCCAGCCGACCATCGGCAGCCGTCCGGTCCAGTTCGGCACCGCGGTGAGCAAGAAGCCCCCCAGAACCGCGCCAAGATAGCCGAACAGGAATTCATGGGCGTGCCAGGACACCGGGTCAAAGGCGGTCGGCAGGCCATAGGCGCCGGTCAGCATCAGAAGCCACAGGACCATCGCCAGCGCCGCCCAGATGGCACCGAACAGAAAAAACGGGCGGAAGCCGTAACTCAGGATCGCCGGACCCCGCCAGGCCCGCATCTTTTCGGCGGAGGTGGTCATGGGCGGCCCTTTTCGAAATGTGTGCCGGTTTCGGTGATGATAGCCTGCATGGCGATGTCATGGGGTTGCGGAAAGATGGTGGGGATCCGCGCCGCATCAAGCCCGATGCCGATGGCCAGCGGGCGCGGGCTGGCCGCGGCCAGCGTGCGGTCGAAATAGCCGCCGCCGTAGCCCAGCCGATAGCTCTCCGCATCCCAGCCGACCACGGGCGACAGCGTGATGTCGGGCAGGACCGGCGCGCCCTCGGCGGGCACCGGAATGTTCCAGAACCCGCGCTCCATTCGCGCCTGACGGTTCCAGACCCGGAAGATCAGCGGCGCGGCGCGGGTGGCAACGATCGGCAGCGCCCCCCGCGCGCCTCGCGCCGCCAGACCCTCCAGCCAGAAGCGCAGGTCAAGTTCCGCCTTGATCGGCCACCAGGCCGACACGGTCAGGCCCTGAAGTGTGCCGAAGCGGTCTTCCAGAAACTGGTCAAGATGTCCGGCAATCGCCTGCGCCGCCGCCTGCCGCGCCGCCACCGACAGGGCCGCCCGCGCCTCCAGCAGGCGCGCCCGCTCCACCTTGCGCCACCGTGCCACATCGCTGGCCTGTTGGGGGTCCACGGCCAGCGGATCGAAATAGGTCGGATCGACCTCATGCGCCAGGCAGGGGGGCGAAGCATATTGGCCCGTCTTATCGTCCTTGGTCATCTGGTTCTCCCCTCAATGTCGCAAGGGCCGCAGAAACGCCACTTGCCGCCCCGTCTTGCGTTCGGGATGTGGCTGTCCCGGCCAAACGGAATGGTCGCGATGGTTCCAAGGCTGCCGTTGGTCCACAGCCACAGGCATTCGATGACGGCGGAATAGGTTGTCATTTCAGAACATCCGGCTGGCCCAGACTGTCATTCAGAAACCGCATTATCTGTCTCATCCGGGCGCGCGACAGTCCAGCCGCTTTCACCGCATGCGACAATTGGCCATGTCATGCCGTCAGACGGACCCGGCCACGACAGGCGCGGGGGGTGGCAGTGACCGGCAGCGCCGTAGCGCGCGCCCTTTGTGCTGATACTGGCAGCGAACAGATCGAGCGGTCGTCTGAATACGACCCATTTTGTCGTGAAGAGTACGGCGCTTGGCGGGCGCTGCGTTCAGAAATGCTGCAAAAAGGGGCGTCGGATGCAGCACAAGACGTTTGACTATATCATCGTCGGTGCGGGATCGGCCGGCTGTGTTCTGGCGGAAAGGCTTTCCGCGAACGGGCGCCACTCTGTCCTCGTTCTGGAAGCCGGTGGCACCGACCGGCGCTTTTATGTCCAGTTGCCGCTCGGCTATGGCAAGCTCTTCTACGACCCCGCCGTCAACTGGCTTTACCGGACCGAGCCCGACCCCGGTCTGGCGGGCGCGCGTGACCATTGGCCGAGGGGCAAGATCCTTGGCGGCTCCTCCTCCATCAATGCGATGGTCTGGATCCGCGGCCATTCCAGCGACTACGACGATTGGGAGGCCGCCGGAAATCCGGGCTGGGGCGCCGAACGGGTCCGCCAGGCCTATCGCGCGATCGAGGATAACGAGGCGGGCGCCGATCACTGGCGGGGAGCGGGCGGGCCGCTTTTCATCTCCGCCAACCGGAGTGATCTGCATCCGCTGTGCGAGACTTTCATCGCGTCCGCTGCTGCGACCGGCCTGCCGGTCAATCCCGATTTCAACGGGGCCGAACAGGAAGGCGCGGGCATCTACCAGATGACGATCCGCGGCGCCCGACGCAACTCCACCGCGCGCGCTTTCCTGCGGCCTGCGATGAAGCGACCCAATGTGACGGTCCTGACACAGGCGCAGGTCACGCGGGTTCTGTTTGACGGCACCCGCGCCACCGGCGTCGAATATGAATGCCGCGGCCAGCGCCATCAGGTGCTTGCCGGGCGCGAGGTGATCTTGTCCGGCGGCGCGATCAATTCGCCGCAGCTTCTGATGCTGTCGGGCATCGGCGATGCGGCGGCGCTTCAGGCGCTTGGCATCGCCCCCCGGATCCATAGTCCCAACGTCGGCCAGCATCTGAACGACCATCAGGGCATCAATTACACCTGGCGGATGAAGGTGCCGACCTACAATGACCTGCTCAGGCCCTGGTGGGGCAAGCTCCGGGCGGGGATGCAATATTTCCTGTCCGGCGCTGGCCCGTTGGCCAAGTCGATCAACCATGGCGGCGGGTTCTTCCGCACCTCGCCCGATCTTGCCCGCCCGAACATGCAATTGTATTTTCAGGCCTTTTCAACCCTGATCCCGCGCGAAGGGGAACGCCCGCTCCTCACCCCCGATCCCTTCTCGGGCCTCTCCATCGGCCTGTCGAACTGTCGCCCGACCAGCCGGGGCGCGATCACGCTTAAATCGGCCGACCCGCTGGCCCATCCCCGGATCGCGGCCAATGCCTTCTCGACCGATCACGATGTGGCCGAGATGCTGCTGGCGGTCAAATTCCTTCGCCATATCGCGGCACAAGAACCGATCCGCAGCCTGATCGCCGAAGAACTCCGCCCCGGCCCCCAGGTGCAAAGCGACGAAGCCCTGATCGCCGATTTCCGCGCGCGCTCAGGCACCGTCTATCATCCGTCCTGCACGGCCCGCATGGGGCCAACGGCGGACACATCGGTCGTGGACAGCGATCTTTGCGTGCATGGCGTCAGCGGATTGCGCGTTTGTGATGCTTCGGTCTTTCCAACGCTGATCGGTGGCAATACCAATGCGCCCAGCATTCTTGTCGGCTGGATGGGGGCGGAACGCATCCTTCGTTCTGTCTGACCGCCAGCGGCACAAAGGGTTCGAACATGACATATCTTCTGGGCGTCGATACGGGTGGCACCTATACCGACGCGGTCATTCTTGAGGAGAAGACCGATCAGGTCATCGCCTCCGCCAAATCGCTGACCACCCGGCCCGATCTGGCGCTGGGCGTCGGGCGGGCGATTGATGCGGCCATCCTTGAGGCAGGGATCAAACCCGCCGATATCGCCATGCTCTCGCTCTCGACCACGCTGGTCACCAATGCGCTTGTCGAGGGGCAGGGCGGCCGCGTCGCGCTGATCTTCATCGGTTTTGACGAACCGGAGCTGAGCCGCGCCGGTCTGACCGAGGCGATGAAGGGCGACCCCGCCGTTCTCATCTCCGGCGGGCACAATCACGGCGGGGCCGAGGCCGCGCCGCTCGACAAGGCGACGCTTGAAGCCGAGGTGCGCCGCCTTTCCCCCGAAGTCACCGGCTTTGCCGTGGCCGCATCCTTCGCCACCCGCAACCCCGCCCATGAAAATGCCGCGCGCGATCTGATCCGTGACCTGACCCATAGACCCGTGACCTGTTCGCACGAACTCTCGGCCGGGCTGAACGGCCCACGCCGGGCGCTGACCGCCGTTCTGAACGCGCGGCTGATCGGCATGATCGACCGCCTGATTTCAGCGTGTGAGGCGCATATGGAAAGCCTTGGCATCAAGGCCCCCCTGATGGTGGTGCGCGGCGACGGGGCGCTTGTGTCGGCGACTCTGGCGCGGGAACGGCCGATTGAAACCATTCTGTCCGGCCCGGCGGCCTCCATCGCCGGGGCAAGCTGGCTTACGGGCGAACGGGATGCTCTGGTCAGCGACATCGGCGGCACGACAACGGATGTCTGTTTGCTGAAGGATGGCAAACCCGCGATCGACCCGATGGGCGCGCGCGTGGGCAGCTTCCGCACCATGGTCGAAGCCGTGGCGATGCGCACCACCGGCCTTGGCGGCGACAGCGAAGTGCATCTGATCGACGGTCTGGAAACCGGCCTCAGGCTCGGGCCGCGGCGGCTGATGCCGGTCGCGCTGGCCGCGCGGGATTTCCCGGAACTGGTGCATCAGGCGCTTGATCAGTGGCTGACCTTTGATACGCCCGGCGAACATGACGGGCGCTTTGCCCTGCCGATGTGGCATGGCGGACCACCCCCCGGTCTTTCCCCGCGCGAACAGACGGTCGCCGGCCGGCTTCTCGCCGGGCCGCAGCGCCTGTCGGATGCCGCCCGCACCCGGCTGGAGATTCCGGCGCTGATGAAACTCGTCTCGCGCGGTGCGGTGATGATTTCCGGCGTCACGCCATCGGACGCGAGCCATGTCCTTGGCCGGCTCGACAGTTGGGATGCGGCCGCGGCGGAAAAGGCGGTGACGCTCTTCGCACGTCGGCGCAATGGCCGTGGCGACCGGATCGCGCGGACTGCGCCCGATCTGGCCGCGCGCATCGTGGCCCAGCTTGAACAGCAGACGATGGATTGTCTTCTGGAAGCGGCATTTGACGAAGATGCCTATGACTGGGGTCAGGAAACGTCCGAACGTCTGGCCCGTCATCCGCTGACACAGGCGGGGCTGGCGCAGCATCAGGGTATCGTGCGCACCTCGCTATCGCTCGGGGTTCCCGTGATTGGGCTGGGGGCATCGGCGCCCAACTATTACGCGCCCCTTGGCGCACGGCTGGGCACAAGGATGATCCTTCCTGTCCACGCGGGCGTGGCCAATGCCATCGGCGCGGTGGTGGGTCAGGTGTCGATGAGTGCGACCGGCATTGTCACCGCCCCCGGCCCCGGCATCTTTGCCGCCCATCTCAGCGACGGACCCAAGCGGTTCCCCTCGCAGGAGGCCGCGCTCGAGGCGCTGGAAACCGCCCTCCGCGCCGAGGCGTCAGAGCGGGCAGGTGCCGCAGGGGTCGAGGAAATCCGCCTGACCGCCGAGCGCGACATCACCCAGGTGGAGGTCGAGGGCCAGCCGATGTTCATCGAGGCGCGGCTCAGGATCACCGCCCAGGGTCGCCCCCGTATTGCCGTCGGCTGAGGTCTGGCAAGGCATTTCCCAGCGCCTTTTTGGAATACGTTGGGAATACCTGGTCAGGCCTGCCGCAGCGGCCCGTCTGGCGGGGGCGCCAGCCACCCGCCGGGGCGCAGTTCCACCGCAACGGCGGCGTGTAATTGGTCCATCTCCGCTTGCACGTTATAGCCCTGCACCGACAGGCGCAGATGGCTTTGCCCCCGCCAGATCGGGAAGGGAATCTCAATGCCATACCTGTCCAGAAAGGCATCGCGCAGATTCGCCGTCCCGTCCGGCAGCCGCACCGAAACCATCTGCGGCGCACAGAATTCCGGGCTTGAAAGCGCGGGCAGTCCAATCAGCCCGCGCAGCCTTTCCGCCGTTTCCTGCGCCATGATCCGGCATCGGTCCGCGACCCCTTGCCAGCCCTGAACCCTGGCGAATTCCAGCGCCGCCGGAATGGACAGAAAGGCCGCGTGATCACGCGTCCCCTGAAACTGGAACGCATCTTGAAAGGCGCTGCCGCCAAAGGGGCCGGGGGTTGTGCCCTCCTCGGTCCAGCCATGGCTGATCAGGGCCGGTTCGAGCAGCCCCTGCATCTCAGGCCGGGCGAAAAGGAAGGCAGACCCTTTCGGTGCCATCATCCATTTATGGCAGTTTCCGGCGTAGAAATCCGCGCCTAACGCATTCAGATTCAAGGGAATCTGGCCCGGCGCATGGGCGCCGTCCACCACCGTCCAGATGCCGCGCGCACGTGCGGCGGCGATGGCGCGTTCGATGGGAAAAAGCAGCGCAGTGGGCGAGGTGATGTGGCTCAGAAACAAGACCTTGGTGCGGGGGGTGATCGCCGCCACCAGCGCCTCGGTAAAGGCTTCCACCGATGTCAGGGGCAGAGGCACCGTCACGGTACGGATGACCGCACCTGTCCGCCGTGCGACAAAGGCCCAGGTCTTGTCGAGTGCCGCATATTCGTGATCGGTCGTCAAAATCTCGTCGCCTGGCGCCAGCGGCAGCGACCGCGCGACAATGTTTAGCCCGGCGGTCGCATTCGTGACCGCCACCAGATCGTCCGGGTCCGCGCCCAATGCCCCACCGAGCGCCGCGCCCACATCGGCGAACAGGGTGGCCAGATGGCGCGGGTTCATGAAGGCGACGGGCTGCCGCTCCAGCCGGGCCTGCCAGCCCTGATAGGTCTCGAAAACCGCAAGCGGACAGGCGCCATAAGACCCGTGGTTCAGGAAGCAGACCTGCGGATCGAGCTGAAAGAGCGCCCGCAAATTATCCGCCATGCCTGCCTCCGCCTTCCCTCACCGCCAGTCGAGAACGACCTTGCCCGAAAGCCCGGACTTCATCGCGGCGAACCCGTCCTTGAACTCGTCCACCTTGAAGCGGTGCGTGATGACCTTGCGCACGTCAAGACCGTTTTGCAACATGGCGATCATCTTGTACCAGGTCTCGAAGATCTCGCGGCCATAGACCCCCTTGATGGTGATCGCCTTGAAGACGATCCGGCTCCAGTCCACCGGGCTTTTGCCGGGCGGGATGCCCAGCATGGCGATGCGCCCACCCATCACCATTGCCTCGACCATCTGGTCAAGCGCCGCCTGATTGCCGGACATTTCCATACCGACATCAAAGCCTTGCGCCATTTTCAGCCGGGCCTGCACGTCCTTGAGGTTTTCTTGCGCCACGTTGACCGGCACCACATCGGCGACCTCTGCCGCCAGATCGAGCCGGGCCTGATTGACATCGGTGATCACCACATTGCGCGCACCGACATGCCGGGCGATGGCGCCTGCCATGATGCCGATCGGCCCGGCGCCGGTGATCAGCACATCCTCGCCGATCAGATCGAAGCTCAGCGCGGTGTGAACCGCATTGCCCAGCGGGTCCAGGATCGCACCAATTTCATCGTCGATCTCATCGGGCAGCGGCACCACATTGAAGGCGGGCAGGCGAAGATATTGGGCAAAGGCACCCGGTTCATTCACCCCGATGCCACGGGTTTCGGGGTCAAGATGGAACTTGCCCGACCGCGACTGGCGGCTGTGATGTCCAATCAGATGCCCCTCGCCGGAACAACGCTGACCTATGGTCAGATCGGTCACGTTGCGGCCCAGCTCGACAATCTCGCCCGCGAATTCGTGGCCGGTGATCAGGGGCACCGGCACGGTACGCGCCGCCCATTCATCCCAGTTCCAGATATGAATGTCGGTGCCGCAGATGCCGGTCTTGTTGATGCGGATCAGCACATCGTCAGGGCCGATTTCCGGCACAGGGCGGCGATCCATCCACAGACCCGGCTCCGCCTTCGCCTTCACCAGCGCTTTCATCATATTGGTCATTTCAGGCGTTCCTTTTCGAAGACTAGCCAGATCCAGGTGACACCGGCCGCAATGTTCACTTTTTGACGCGAAGGTGCTGCAACGCGGCGCAGCAGCCTCAGTCTTCCCGCCTTGGCCTGAAGGATTTCCGCATCTGGGTTGAGAATGTGGACTGGTTGCCCTGGGGCCGCTGGCCCATGACGAAGGGAGAGGAACAATCGTCCACCCGGTTGCAGTAACTTGGCCAAACGCGCGAAGGAGGACTTGCGACTTGTTTCTGGGAGATGATGCCAGACAGCATTGACCAATATCAGGTCGAAACTACCGGTAACAGCGGCAAGGCAGGGAAGGCGCGCGTCCACAACAGTAGCGTTTGGCGCGCGCGCGACAATTGCTTCGCGGAACGCGGCGACAGGTTCGACCGCCGTAACAGCGTGTCCCCTGTCAGCTAGCCAACACGTATCGCGTCCGCTGCCCGCGCCGACCTCCAAGATATTCGCTTGCGTCGGCATGAGATCGAATACGGGTGAAAGCACATCCTCTGTTGCAACCTGATCATATCGTGATCGGAGTTCTTCCGCGTGAGCCTCATAAGTTGCAATAACGGTGTCTTCCGGCGCACGCGACATCAGATCGCCCCCACCGCCTTGCCCGCCGCCCGGAAGGCGTCGAGCGCAAAATCAAGATCCTTGCGCGTCAGCCGCGCGTTCATCTGGGTGCGGATGCGGGCCTGGCCCTTCGGCACCACCGGAAAGAAGAAGCCCGCCACATAGACGCCGCGTTCATAAAGTTCTGCTGCCATGCGCTGCGACAGGGCGGCATCGCCCAGCATCACCGGGATGATCGGATGTTCACCAGCCAGAAGGCTAAAGCCGGCATCTTCCAGCCCTGCGCGCCAATAGCGGGCATTGTCGAAAAGTTGCGCACGCAGGTCGTCGGCCGCCTCGACAATATCGAGCGCCACAAGACCCGCCGCCACCACCGCCGGCGGCAATGCGTTGGAGAAAAGATAGGGTCGCGCCCGCTGCCGCAAAAGGTCGATCACCGGCTGAGCGCCCGCGATATAGCCGCCCAGCGCCCCCCCCAGTGCCTTGCCGAGCGTGCCGGTCATGATCTCGACCGACACACCCGCGTGCGCAGGCGTGCCCCTGCCGTGCGGCCCCATGAAGCCGGTTGCATGGCAATCGTCCACCATCACCATCGCGCCATACCGGTCGGCGAGCGCCCGGACCTGGCCCAGCTTCGCCAGATAGCCATCCATGGAAAAAACGCCGTCGGTCGCAATCAGGATGAACCGTGCGCCGCCTGCGCGGGCCTCCTTCAGCCGTTCCTCCAACTCGCCCATGTCCGAATTGGCATAACGGTAGCGCCGCGCCTTGCAGAGCCTTATGCCGTCGATGATCGAAGCATGGTTGAGCGCATCGGAGATGATCGCATCCTCCGGCCCCAGAAGCGGCTCGAACAGGCCGCCGTTCGCGTCGAAACAGGCGGCGAACAGGATCGAATCGTCCTTGCCGAGATATCCGGCGATCCGCTTTTCCAGCGCGCGGTGCAGATCCTGCGTGCCGCAGATGAAGCGGACCGAAGCCATGCCATAGCCATGCGCGTCCATCGCCCCTTTGGCCGCCGCGACCAGCCGGGGATCATCCGCCAGCCCGAGGTAATTGTTGGCGCAGAGGTTCAGCATGTCGCGCCCGGCCACCTTCACATGCGCGCTCTGCGCCGAGGTGATCAGCCGTTCCCGCTTCAAAAGCCCTTCGGCCTCGATCCCGGAAAGGGTGGCGCGCATATGGTCCAGAAAGGCGACGGCGTCCGTCATGGTGTCATTACCTCCATCATTGCGGAAACTTTGCCTGCAAACGGCAGACATGTCAATATGGCGGATCAATATCCGTAAAGGCGGATACCTGCATTTTCTGTCTCTGAATATCCCGGGAGCGCGAGGGCAGCGCCCTCGCCCCGATCTCAGCTGTTCTGGACGATCAAGATGGCGCGCGCGCGGCTTTCGGCAGAAATTTGATGGGGTCTGTCGGCGAAATAGCGGGCTGTGTCGCCGGTCTGCAGACTGCGCTCATCCTCGCCCGACTGCACCAGAACGGTGCCTTCCAGCACCGTCAGATGTTCGCGGCAACCCGGGCTATGGGGGTCGGACGTCAGAACCCCGCCCTCGGCGAACGTGAGATCATAAACCTCATGCTCCCCCGCAGCTTCGGCTGGGCTGAGGATACGGATACGCACACCCTGGCCCCTGCCGTTGATCGTGGGGGCGCTGTCGGCGCGGATCACTTCAATCCCCGGCGCGGTCTTGCCTTCCAGCAGGCCCGCGAAATCGACCTGCAAGGCTTGCGTCAGATTCCACAGTGTCGCGACCGTGGGGCTGCTTTCCCCGCGCTCAATCTGGCTGACCATTGACCGGCTGACCCCGGATAGTTTCGCCACGGCATCGAGGCTGAGTCCCTTCGATTTCCGCGCCGATTTGAGCGAGGCAGCAAGACGGTCGTGGATGTCTGAGCGGTGGTTCATGATGCGCGGGACAGTGCTGCTATTCGACCTCTTGGTCAACCGGGCAGATTGGCCGTGCCGTCAGGATCAGCCGCTTCCTCGGCCAGCCAGGCCCGGAAAGCCTGCAAGGGGGGATACCATTCGCCGACCTTGGGCCAGACGAGGTAATAGCTGCCATCCCCGAGGACCGGATCGCCCCAGGCGGTGACAAGCCGCCCGTCGGCCAGCTCGCTCTTGGCCAGAAACTCCGGCAACAGGGCGACACCCAGCCCGAAGATCGCCGACTGGATCATCGGTCCGAACTGATCGAACAGCATGCCATAGGGCAGCGGCGCGTCGATTCCGTGCTGGCGGAACCATCCGGGCCAGGCCGTCGGCCGGGTTTCAAGCTGCAATAGCGGCAGCCCGAGAAGATCCTCTCCTCGCCGCACCGGGTGACCGGTCAGGAAGTCCGGCGCACAGCAGGCGATAAGGCGTTCGTCGAAGAGCTTCTGGAAGCCCGCGTTGGGCCATGTTTCCGAGCCGAAATGAATGGCCGCGTCAAAACCCTCCTCCTCGAAATCGAAGGGGCGCAGGCGCGTGCCCAGGTTGATGGTAATGCCGGGATGCGCCGCCAGAAAGCGCGGCAGCCGCGGCGCGAGCCAGCGTGTGCCAAGCGTCGGCAGAATCGACAGCGACAAGGTGCCCCCGCCTGTGTTCGATCTGACCCGCATCGAGCCGCGCGAAATCAGGTCCAGCGCCTTGACCACGTCGCGCGCATAGGACAGCGCGGCTTCGGTCGGCACCAGCCGGCGTCCTTCGCGCAAGAAAAGCGCGACGCCAAGCTGCGCCTCCAGATTCTGGATCAGCCGACTGATCGCGCCCTGTGTCAGGTCTAGGTCCCGCGCGGCCGCAAGGGTAGAGCCGGTGCGGCAGACCGACTCGAACGCCTGCAGTAGGCTGATAGAGGGCAAAAACCGGCGCGGGACTGACATGTATGCCCTCCGTGCATATAACATCGCCAGAATAGGGCTATTTTTGCTGCAAACAATGGCCTATCTGCATAAAGAGCCGAATCTCATAGGGTGTTACATGTCTGATCCATTCCGTCGCGCCGCCCGCATCGCCGATGTGGAACTGTCAGAGATCTTGCAGATTTCCGAAGCGGCCGCCGCAATGAAGAAGGCCGGTCGCGACGTAATTTCGCTGGGCACCGGCGAGCCGGACTTTCCCACGCCCGCCCCGGTGATCGACGCCGCCCATCGCGCCGCGCAGGCGGGTGAGACGACCTATACCGCCACCGTCGGCACGGCTGCCCTGCGCCAGGCCATCGCCGCTGACTGCGAACGGGTCAACGGCTACCGGCCCGAAGTGGCCGAGATCATCGTTTGCACCGGTGCCAAGCAGGTCATCTTCAACGCAATGTTCGCGACGCTTGAACCGGGCGACGAAGTCATCATCGGCGCGCCCTACTGGACGTCCTATCCTGACATCATCGGCGTCTGTGGCGGCAAGCCGGTGGTGATTGCCACGACCGCGGAAAACGGTTTCGCGATCAGCGCCGACCAGCTTCGCGCCGCGATCAGCCCCCGCACGCGCTGGCTGCTTTTGAATTCGCCCGGCAATCCGTCGGGCGCCGTCTATTCCGCCGCCCAGCTTCAGGCGCTGGCCGAAGTGCTGCGGGACAATCCCCATGTGGGCATCATCGCTGACGAGATCTACCAGCATATCTGCTATGTGCCCTTCACTTCGTTTCGTGTGGTCGCGCCCGATCTGACCGACCGCACGCTGATCGTGAACGGCGTCTCCAAATCCTATGCGATGACCGGCTGGCGCATCGGCTGGGGCATTGCGCCCAAACGCCTGATCGAGGCGATGATCGCGGTGCAGGGGCAGATCACCTCGGGTGCTTCCTCGGTCAGCCAGGCGGCGGCGCTTGCCGCCCTGACTGGCGACCAACAGATGCTGGCCGAACGGAACGACGATTTTCGCGCCCGCCGCGACATGGTGCAAGATGCGCTGAATGCGACGGGGCTGATCCGCTGCGGTTCGGCCGATGGTGCATTCTACCTGTTCCCCGACTGCACCGCCACGTTCGGCAAGGTCACACCCGCCGGGGTCAGAATCGAACAGGATGCAGACTTCTGCCGGGCGCTTCTGGAAACCGAAGGGGTTGCGTTGGTTCCCGGCCGCGCCTTCGGTGTGCCCGGCCATTTCCGCCTGTCCTACGCCTATTCCCCCGCCTCGCTGAGCGAGGCCTGCAAACGTATCGCCCGCTTCTGTCAATCGCTCGCCTGAGGAGAACACCCATGGCTCTGAAACCCAAAGATGCCCCCGACCTGTCGCGCTTCGACTGGGAAGATGCCTTCCGGCTGAACGACCAGCTGACCGAAGACGAACGCATGATGCGCGACGCTGCCCGCGCCTATGCCAGCGAAAAGCTGCAACCGCGCGTGACAGAAGCTTACCGCGACGAAAAGACCGATCCGGCGATCTTCCGCGAAATGGGCGAGATGGGGCTTCTCGGCGTCACTGTGCCCGAAGAATACGGTGGGCTCGGTGCTTCCTACGTCGCCTACGGGCTGGTTGCGCGCGAGGTGGAGCGGGTCGACAGCGGCTATCGCTCGATGATGTCGGTGCAATCCTCGCTCGTCATGTATCCGATCTATGCCTACGGATCGGAAGAACAGCGCCGGAAATACCTGCCGAAGCTGGCTTCGGGTGAGTTCATCGGCTGTTTCGGCCTGACCGAACCCGATGCGGGCTCCGACCCGGCAGGCATGAAGACCCGCGCCACGAAGACCGCGAACGGCTATGTGCTGAACGGGGCCAAGATGTGGATATCGAACGCGCCGATCGCCGATGTGTTCGTAGTCTGGGCCAAGTCGGATGCCCATGGCGGCAAGATCCGTGGCTTCGTCCTTGAAAAGGGGATGAAGGGCCTGTCGGCGCCGAAGATCGGCGGCAAGCTGTCGCTCCGTGCCTCGATCACTGGCGAGATCGTGATGAAGGACGTGGAAGTCGGCGAAGACGCGCTTTTGCCGAATGTCGAGGGGCTGAAAGGTCCGTTCGGCTGCCTCAACCGCGCGCGCTACGGCATCAGTTGGGGTGTGATGGGCGCGGCCGAGGCCTGCTTCCACGCCGCCCGCCAGTATGGGCTGGACCGCAAGCAGTTCAACAAACCGCTGGCACAGACACAGATTTTCCAGCTGAAACTCGCCAACATGCTGACCGAAATCTCGCTTGGCCTACAGGCGTCCTTGCGCGTCGGCCGGCTGATGGACGAGGCCAACGCCGCGCCCGAGATGATCTCGGTCATCAAGCGCAACAATTGCGGCAAGGCGCTGGAAATCGCCCGCCACGCCCGCGACATGCACGGCGGCAACGGCATTCAGGAAGATTTCCACGTGATGCGCCATATGGTGAACCTCGAAACGGTCAACACCTATGAGGGCACGCATGACGTCCATGCGCTGATCCTTGGCCGTGCCATTACCGGCCTGCAGGCCTTTTTCTGAGCCATTTCATTGTGGCGAAATATCCCCCGCGGAGCGCTCCACAGCGACGACGGGCGCCTCAGGCGGGGGTATTTGGACCACAATGAAGCGCAATGAGTGATTTGACATGGATCGCGCCAACATCGTTCACGACAACTTCCTGCGCCGGGTCGCCGCGCGCGACCTGCCCGCAGGCGCGCCGCCGTCCGGGCCGCTTTCGGGGCCGGAAGCGGTCGCGATTTATCGCGCGGGCTGTCTGACACGGGCGCTCGACCGGCAAAGCCGGGTGATGCAGCGCGCGGGGCAGGGGTTCTACACGATCGGCTCGTCGGGGCACGAGGGGCTTGCCGCCATTGCGGCGGCGCTCAGGCCCACCGACATGGCCTTCCTGCATTACCGAGATGCGGCCTTCCAGATTGCTCGGGCGGGCCAGGTCGAGGATCAGTCGATCACCTGGGACATGCTTCTGTCGTTCGCCTCCTCGTCCGACGATCCGATTTCCGGCGGGCGGCATAAGGTGCTGGGGTCGAAGGCGCTTTATATCCCGCCTCAGACCTCGACGATCGCCAGCCATCTGCCCAAGGCGGTGGGGGCGGCCTATTCGATCGGCGCGGCGCGGCGGCACCAGCCGGAACACCGGGAACTGCCGGACGATGCTATCGTCTATTGCTCCTTCGGGGATGCGTCGGCCAATCACTCGACCTCGCAAGGGGCCTTCAACACAGCGCAATGGACGTCGTACCAGTCGATCCCCTTGCCGCTTCTTTTCGTCTGCGAAGACAACGGTATCGGCATTTCGACCAAGACGCCCACGGGCTGGATCGCCGCCACCTTCCAGAACCGGCCAGGGCTGAAGTATTTCCACTGTAACGGTCTGGATATATTCGAGACATTCCGCGTGGCCGAAGAGGCGGCCCACTATGTCCGCACCCGCAAGAAGCCCGCCTTCCTGCATGTGAAGACCATCCGGCTTTATGGCCATGCGGGCGCCGATGTGCCCACGACCTATCTCTCACGGGAAGAAGTCGAGGCGGAGGAGGCAAACGATCCCCTGCTGCATTCGGTCCGGCTTCTGGATCAGGCGGGGGCGCTGTCGCCGGAACAGGCGCTGGCGATCTACGAGGAGACGAACGCCCGTGTTGTCCGCGTGGCGGGCGAGGCGGTGAAGCGACCGCGACTGAAGACGGCTTCCGACGTCATGGCAAGCCTGATCCCGCCGAAGCGGATCTGCCGCCCTACGAACGGCCCCACTGCCGAGGCACGCGCTGCGGTCTTCGGCAGTGACATGAAGCAGATGGATGAGCCGCAGATCATGTCGCGGATCATCAACTGGGCGCTGACCGACCTGATGCTGGACCATTCCGAAATCGTGATGATGGGCGAGGATGTGGGGCGCAAGGGCGGAGTCTATGGCGTAACGCAGAAGCTCCATGCGCGCTTCGGCCCCGACCGGATGATCGATACGCTGCTCGATGAACAGTCGATCCTGGGTCTGGCCATCGGCATGGCGCAGAACGGTTTCGTGCCGATGCCGGAAATTCAGTTCCTTGCCTATCTGCACAACGCAGAGGACCAACTGCGCGGCGAGGCGGCGACGCTCTCTTTCTTCTCGAACGGCCAATATACCAACCCGATGGTGCTGCGCATCGCGGGGCTTGGCTACCAGAAGGGCTTCGGCGGGCACTTCCACAATGACAATTCCGTTGCCGTCCTGCGCGATATTCCGGGGGTGATCCTTGCGGTGCCCTCCAACGGGGCCGACGCTGCAAAGATGTTGCGCGAATGTGTGCGGCTGGCGCGGGAAGAGCAGCGCGTGGTGGTGTTCCTGGAGCCGATCGCGCTTTACCCGATGCGCGACCTGTATGCCGACAAGGATGGCGGCTGGATGTGCCGCTATCCCGACCGGTCCGAGGTGATCCGGCTGGGCGAGGTGGGCACCTATGGCGACGGCAAAGACATTGCCATCGTCACCTTTGGCAATGGCTACTACCTCTCTCGCCAGGCCGAGGCGCGGCTTGCGGCCGAAGGCGTGAAGGCTCGCGTGATCGACGCGCGCTGGCTTTCGCCCCTGCCCGAGGACGCGCTCGCCGCTGCCGTCGAGGGCTGCAAACGCATCCTCGTGGTCGATGAAACCCGCCGCTCGGGTGGTGTGGCGGAGGCGTTGATGGCGCTTTTTGCTGAGCGCGCGAACGTTCCGCTGGCGCGGATCACGGCGGAAGACAGTTTCATCGCCACCGGGCCGGCCTATGCCGCGACCATGCCGTCGGCGGACGGGATCTACCGGGCCGCGAAAGACCTGCTGGGGGTGAAGAAATGACCCGGAAAACCGCTGTCGTGATCTGCCCCGGCCGGGGTACCTATACGAAGGCCGAACTTGGCTATCTGGCCCGCAATTTCGCCGACAAGGCGCTTTTGAGCAGTTTCGACGCCACCCGCGCCGGTCTGGGGCAGGAGACGCTCAGCGCCCTTGATGGCGCGTCTACCTATTCGGTGGCCAAACACACCCGTGGCGACAATGCCAGCGGGCTGATCTATGCCTGCACGCTGGGCGATTTCCGCGCCATAAACCGCGAAAAGATCGACGTAGTGGCGGTGACCGGCAATTCGATGGGCTGGTATTCGACGCTGGCCTGCGGTGGTGCGCTGACCGCCGAAGGCGGGTTCGAGGTGGTGAACACCATGGGCACGCTGATGCAAGAAGCACTGATCGGCGGGCAGATCATCTATCCGTTCGTGGGCGAGGACTGGATGCCAGATCCGGCGAAGAAGGCCGGGCTGATGGCGCTGGTGGCCGAGATTGGATCGCGGGCAGGCCATGTGCTGACCCTTTCCATCGACCTCGGCGGAATGCTGGTTCTGGCCGGTAACGAGGAGGGGCTGAAAGCCTTCGAAGCCTCTGTTCCGCCGGTGCAGGGTCGCTTTCCGATGCGGCTGGCCAATCACGCGGCCTTTCATTCGCATCTTCAGACGCCGGTGGCCGAACGCGGCCGGGCGCGGCTTTCGCTTTCGCTCTTCGGTCAGCCAACGCTCCCCATGATCGACGGGCGGGGGGGCATCTGGTGGCCGGGGGCGACCGACACGGCCAAGCTCTGGGACTATACCCTCGGCCATCAGGTGACCGAGCCCTATGACTTCACCGCAGCGCTTCGCATCGCCGCGCGCGAATTCGCGCCCGACCTCTTCATCATCACCGGCCCCGGCACCACATTGGGGGGGGCCGTTGCCCAGTCGCTGATCCTGGCGAACTGGCGTAACATGGGATCGAAAACCGATTTCCAGTCTGAACAGAATGCCGCGCCGATCCTTGCCGCCATGGGCATGGACGACCAGCGCGCCACCGTCATCTGAGGGAGAAAGACATGACCCACGAAGAAATCCTGAAGGCCGCAGGCCTGACCAAGGCGGAACTTAGCGGCGGCACGCTTGCCGTCCGCTCGCCCATCGACGGGGCGGAATTGGCCCGCGTCCATGAAACCGATCCGGCCGACATGGCCAAGGTCATCGCCCGGTCGCAGGCCGCGTTCAAGAAATGGCGCGACGTGCCGGCCCCGCGCAGGGGCGAGCTGGTGCGGCTTCTGGGCGAGGAACTGCGCGCGGAGAAGGCAGCGCTGGGCGCACTGGTAACGCTGGAGGTCGGCAAGATCACCTCCGAAGGTCTGGGCGAAGTGCAGGAAATGATCGACATCTGCGACTTCGCAGTGGGTCTGTCGCGCCAGATCTATGGTCTGACCATCGCATCCGAACGGCCCGGCCACCGGATGATGGAAACCTGGCATCCCCTTGGGCCTTGCGCGATCATCTCGGCCTTTAACTTCCCCGTCGCTGTCTGGTCCTGGAATGCGGCGCTCGCGCTGGTCTGCGGCGATCCGGTGATCTGGAAGCCGTCGGAAAAGACGCCGCTGACCGCGATTGCCACACACAAGATCATGGAACGCGCCCTGAAACGGTTCGGCGACGACGCGCCCGAAGGGCTGGTGCAACTGGTCATCGGCGGCCCGGCCATTGGCGAGGCTTTGGTGAATTCCAAGGATGTGCCGATCGTGTCGGCCACCGGCTCGACCCGCATGGGCAGCATTGTCGGCCCGAAGGTCGCGGCGCGCTGGGGCCGTCCGATCCTGGAACTCGGCGGCAATAATGCGATGATCGTGGCGCCTTCGGCCGACATGGACATGGCGGTGCGCGCCATTGTCTTTTCGGCTGTCGGCACGGCGGGGCAGCGCTGCACCTCGCTCCGCCGGTTGATCGCGCATCATTCGGTCAAGGATGAGCTGGTCGCGAAGCTGACCAAGGCCTATGCCAGCCTGCCGATCGGCGACCCGCGCAAGACCACCACTTTGATCGGGCCGCTGATCGACCATGCGACCCGTGACCGGATGCAGGCCGCCCTGTCCGCCGCCACGTCTGAAGGCGGCAAGGTCCATGGCGGCAAGGTGGTGGCCGAAGGCGTGCCACAGGGCGGTGCCTATATCGCCCCCGCGCTGGTCGAAATGCCCGCCCAGACCGAAACGGTGAAGACTGAAACCTTCGCGCCCATCCTTTATGTTCTGGGCTATGAGACGCTCGACGAAGCCATTGCGCTGCAAAACGACGTGCCGCAGGGTCTGTCCTCGTGCATCTTCACCCTGAACATGCGCGAGGCTGAGACGTTCCTCTCTGCCTCCGGCTCGGATTGCGGGATTGCCAACGTCAATATCGGCCCCTCGGGTGCCGAGATCGGTGGCGCCTTTGGTGGCGAGAAGGAAACCGGCGGCGGGCGCGAAAGCGGCTCGGACGCGTGGAAAGGCTATATGCGGCGCCAGACCAATACGCTGAACTATTCGGCCAAGCTGCCGCTGGCGCAGGGCGTCAAATTCGACATCTGACCACCGCGTCAATTCATCTTGCTAAAAAGGCCCGCCATATTGGCGGGCTTTCTCGTCTTATTGTTTTATAATTCTGCAAAAATGGCGGAAATGCCCGGTGGAATCGTCACCCGAAGCCGCCAGATTGCGGCCGACGCGTTCGCGCGCGCGGCCTCCCGGCGGG
>Ga0073904_10000287_pt1 | contig 35575 bp, 28 predicted proteins | sample KloWWTrecipitate_FD_66668 | JGI IMG/M metagenome (GOLD analysis project Ga0073904, IMG submission 66668) | Active sludge microbial communities from Klosterneuburg, Austria, studying microevolution and ecology of nitrifiers - Klosterneuburg... | ecosystem: Engineered > WWTP > Aerobic digester >... | reverse complement strand
AACAGCGCCTTTGAATGGGATCAGCAGGACCTGTTCAACAGCCTGGTGGGCGTGCCCAGCCACCTGATCATCGACCCGGCCGCCGCAGACGTCCGGAGCATGATGGATGCCGCGCAGGGGCAAGCCCGCCCCGCCGGCCTCTTCCAGCGCGTCACGGTGGAGGACCTGATCCCAGCCAACATGGCCTATGTCCCGGATTCGGCACAGCCGCCGGCCGTCTACGACGCCACCCGCCACGCCCTGGTCTGGCGCCTGGGGGCGGTGACGGCCGCCGACGGCTTGCGCCTGACCTACCGATTGATCCCCCGCGAATGCGGCCTCTGGCCCACCAACATCCTGGCCACCGCGGACTACCTTGACGTCCTGGACCATCCGGGACGCCTGGTCTTCCCTGTCCCGCAGGTCAACGTGATCTGCCGCCCGTTGACCGCCCGTGCCTGGCTGCCCTTCCTGGGCCGCGCCGTCTGTCTGCGCCGTGCGCGGCCGGCGGACGTGGTCCTGGTTCTGGACAGTTCGAGCAGCATGGCCGAGTCCGCGGCAGCCGGCGCGGCGCGGACCAAGCTGGACGCGGCGCGCGACGCGGCCACCGCCTTCCTGGATGCCCTGGCCCTGCCCTCGGACCGTGCGGCTGTCGTCGGCTTCGACGGGGCTTCGCGACTGCTGGCGCCGCTGTCGGGCGACCGTGCGGCGCTGGACCTTGCCCTGCGCGGTCTTGAACCCCATCCCGGCACGCGTATCGACCTGGGCCTGGCGGCCGCTGGCGCAGCCCTTGATGCGGGCGCTCGTCCGGAGGCCCTGCGGGTGGTGGTCCTGCTGACGGACGGCCTGCAGAACCAGGAGGCGGCTCCCGACGACGCGGTGGTCGCCGCTGCCGCGGATCTGCGAGCCGGCGGCGCATGGGTCTTCGCCATCGCCCTGGGCGACCGGGTGGACCTGCCGCTGCTGGGCCGGATCACGGCGGACAGGGACCGCGTCTACCACTCGCCGACGGCGGCGGAACTGGCGGGGATCTACCGGGGGGTGGCTGCGGCCTTGGATTGTGCGGGGGAGGGGTAGAGGGGGGTCCTGCCGGTCGTTGATTCACCGGCTCAGTGCGGGTCCGACCCATTCCACCATCGACGCGGACCCGTCCTCCCCAGATCCGGCGCTCAGCGTGGCGGTGAACTTCAGACTGGCGTCGCCTCGGCAGCGCGGTCAAGGCGTTCCACGCGGCCAGCCGCACGGGTATTCGGCGATCTGTCGGGATCGAGGGGCTTGTTGTTAGCTAGGACTGGGTCTGCCGGGTCGCCTACACCCCCGCCTGGTAGATCGCCTTGCCCACGAAGAAGGGCCCCAGGTTCGTCAGATACAGCGCCGTCTGCTGCGTGCCGCGCATCGTCTGGATGACCACGCTGAGCGGATGCAACGCCTTGCCCAGCACGCCGATGACGAAGTCGTTGTCATGCTTGTCCAGACCGTGGCAGGCCAGACGGATGTCATGCGCCAGATCGGCGCGCCCGAAGCGCATGCCGATGGTGCCGTGCTCCTTCAGGATCTCGCGCTGCTCGCTTTCCTCCAGGCGGGCGAACTGGCCGCTGCGTCTGAGCGGATACCAGATGGCCCAGGGCCAGGCCGGCTCCAGCACCGTGCGCCGTGGGCGGTGGATGAGGGCGTCTTCCAGGTCCGGCTCGTAGCCCAGGGCGTAGGTGCGGCCCAGCATGGTGAACTCCGGCTTGGGCGTCAGCGCCGCGAAGGCCGGATCCTGCAGCAGCCGCCGGACGGGGCCGACGAAGAAGTCCGGATTCTCGCCGACCGTGAGCAGACCCACGCCCCAAGGGTCATTGACATCGGCGTAGAGCACCGCGTCCAAGCCCGATGCGCGCAGGGCGGCGATCAGCGGCTCAGTGTCCGCGCAGTCGCCCCAGGCCAGCAACTGCATGTACAGGCGGCGGTCCAGGGACTGCCGTTGGCCGTCCTTGATGCCGCCCTTCTCGCTGAGGTCCGGCGCCTCGATGGGGCTGGGTCCGGGGGCGGAGGCCCCGGATCCAGCAGCGGGTGGGCGGTTCATGGTCGTCGGCTCGGGCATGGGATCATCCTCGTGTTGCTGGACGGTCGGTCGCGGCGATTGGCCATGGCTCGGGTCTGCTTCGCCAGCGCCCATTTCAGCGGGCGGCGGCCGGGGTCGCGACGGTCCACAGCCCCCACGGATCCTCGCCCGGGCGCGCCGTGATGTCCAGGGGGGAGAGTGAGCGGCCCCAATCGGTCAGGGACTCGGCCGTCGCACCGGCCAGGAAACAGAGCGGCGCCGGTGCCCCTCCGGCGTCCAGGCGGTGGTTGATGGTCGCGGGGGGCAGTTGCTCGAAGGGCAGGTCGGCCATGGTCAACAGGTAGGTGACGGCGCGGCGGGGATGCCCTCCGGCTCGCCAGCGGACCGACTTGAGATCCTCATCCACTAGCAGCACCGCGTCCGCTGCGCGACCCCCGCGTGCCGATTCCAGCATGCTCCAGAGCCGGCGGTTGTCGAACTGCTCGGCCATGGCCGAGCGGATGTAGGTCCAGCCGCGCAGCAGGGGCAGGGCGATCAGGGCCGCCATGACCAGGGCCCGCAGGCTCGCCGTCCAGCGGACAGTGCGGAGGGAGGTGCCGGTTGCCGCGCCGCGCTCCGGCAGCCGTTCGGCGAGCACCGCGCCAAGGCTCGCGCTCAGCAGCGGCAGCAGGAAGCCCAGGTAGCGCGCTTCCAGGAAGCCCTGCCAGTTCTGGTTGAAGCGCGGAAGGGCCAGCAGGGCCAGGAGTGTTACCAGCAGCGGCAGGCGGCGACCGACCGGCCGCGCCTCGTCCTCCGCCAGGCCCTTGACCGGCGCCAGGGCCAGCCACAGGGCCGCACCCAGGAAGGCGGTGGCCCACAAGGCGGCCAGGAGCCGCTCGCCAAGGGTTGTGGAAGCGCCCACCAGGCCGAACCCGCCCACAAAGGAGCGCCCCAGCTGCAGGAAGGCCGCATGGGCTCCGGCCGCCCAGGACCCGGCGGCGGCCCAGTTGCCGGAGCTCTGCGCCTCGTGCAGGGTCGCCATGCCGCCGGTCAGGTTGAAGTAGATGACCGGACCATAGGCCAGAGCGGCGCCCAGAAGGGCCAACCAGGGCCCGGAACGGGCCAGCCAGCCCAGCCGTCTGCCCGCGAGGAAGAGCCAGAGGGCCAGGCCGGCAAGGAATACGATGACCGAAGGGTGGGTGTGCAGCGCCACGCCGCCCAGCAGGCCTGCGCCCAGCCAGCGCAAGGCGGCCTCCCGGCCGCCGGCTTCCCTGGTCACCGCGGCCAGCAGGGCCAGAACGCCGAGCGTGGTCCACAATGGCGTGGAGCTGTTGGACCAGGCCACGCGGCTGTTGACCAGCGCAGGGGTGAAGGCCGTGGCCATCAGGGCGCCGCCCAGAAGGCCGGCCGGCAGGCGGCGGTCCGGGCGCGCCAGCCGGGCGGCGAGGGCTACGGTGGCCAGGACGGTGGCCAGGCCCAGGGCGAGGCTCAGGAGCCTGGGCGCTTGAGGGTCCGCCGGCCACAGCTTGATCCAGCCGGCCATCAGCCAGGCCCAGAAGGCGCCGTTGTAGGCGTCGGTGTGCACCAGTGGACGGGTGCCGGCCACCAGGATGTCCCGGGCGTAGAGGACCTCGGCTGACTCGTCGGTCAGATGGGGCACCAGCTGCAGGGCAGGCAGGCGGGCCGCCAGGGCCAAGGCCGCCACAGCCAGAACCACGACCGGCCAGGACAGCCAGGATCCACGGCCTGGGGCGGACCGAGACGTGTTCAAGGATCCAGTGCCTGCAAAAGCGGCTCAAGCTCGGCGACCGAGGCCGAGCCTTCCAGCCGGGCCACCACCCGGCCCTTCTTGTCCAGCAGGTAGACCCAGGGCTCGGTGCTCAGGCCCCAGGCCTGCATCGTCGCCGACAGCTCGCCCGGTTCCGCCATCGAGCGGTAGACCTCGACGTGGATGAAGTTCATCTTGTCTTGCCAGCGGGCCTTGAGGGCCTTGACCTCGCCCATCACGGGCTGGCAGATCTTGCTCTGACAAAGGCCGGGCGTGGCCATCAGCACCAGGGTGGGCCGGCCGCTGGCCCGCGCCTGGTCCACGGTCATCGCATATAGCTCCGGGTCCGGCTGGGGATCCGTGCTGATCTCACGGATGTCCTGCCCCGCTGCCAACACTGGGTTGGTCGTGGGCGGGGGCGTCTCGCCCACGGCCGGGCCGGCTGGATGGCCGGCCACCGTGAAGCGGATGCGCTGCGTCGCCATGGTGCGCCCGTCGGCCAGGCTGCCGGCCACCTCGAGGCCCCAGACGCCGGCCTGTTCGAAGGTGACCGGGGCCACGTAGAGTCCCGCGCCCGCCAGCGGCGAGGCATAGTAATGCGCCTTTGCCTGGGCCGCCTGCAATGCCTTGTCGCCCTGGATGCGAAAGAAGGTCAACGCCAGGTCGGCGTCGGGCAGTAGATCCTTGGCTTCGTCCAACAGGGCGAAGGCAAAGCGCTCCTTGCCCACCGCCAGATCGCTGGAGGCGATGGCGATCTCTACGGGGGGAGCGTCGCCGGCCGTGCCGGCCGCCGTCGGGGGGGGCGGTTGCGCCGCGGGGGAGGCGGGTACGCAACCGGTCAGCAAGAAGGCAACCAGAGCGACAAGCCGGCGGCTGCGCGGTAGCCGGTTCATGAGCGTTCGTCCTCCCAGAGCTTTTCGACTGCCGACAGTGCCTCCGCCGCCGCCTTGCGTGCCGCGCGGCGGCGCACGTACCAGCGTCCGATGAAGACCGTGAGCCCGGCCTTGAGCACCCAGCCGGTCAACAGGATGTGGAAGTGGCGATCGATCCAGGCCAAGAGGCGGGGGCCCAGGGCAGCGGGGCGGACGCTGAAGGTGAAGCTGCCACGGCTGCGGTGGCCGTCACGAGCATCGACCGCCGTCCACTGGGCGGTATAGCCGCCTTCCGGCAGGGACCCCAGCGCCGCGCGCATGATGGAGCGGTCCTGCGGATCGATCGTCGTCGGACCGCGGTCCTGGCGCTGGAAGCCTTCATCGATGACCTGGATGAAGCTGCCTTCGGCCAGGGGCGCGCTGAAGTGCACCGTCACCTCCGACGGACCGCCGTACACCACCTCGCTCGGGCGCGGGCTGCTCTCGACGGTCTCGCTATGCGCCCTGGTCGTCGGCGGCAAGGACAGGCGGCCGAGCAGGGCCACCGCCAGCAGCAGGGCGGCCCGCGACAGGATTCGGACAACGCGGTCGAGCATGGGTTTACGATAGCACACGGGGGGAGGCAGCTCGCCTCCCCCCGTGTGTTTCTGGACCGATGGATCGGCCGTCGGCGTCAGGGTCTGGTCGGCGACGCGGCCGTAGGTCCGGGGGCCGCGTCGTCAGGGGGGGCGCTGACCGCGGGGGCGACTTCGCCGGCTGCATCGGGAACGGCGCCACTGTCTTCGCCGGCCGCATCCGTGGTGGGCAATGCGACGCCGTCCACGCCTTCAGCGGCCGGCGTGCCTTCGGCGACCGGAGTCGCCGTGGGTGCCAGCGGGGCGTTGGCGATCCAGTCCTTCAGGCTGTCCCAGTCGGTGGAGGACAGGATCACGATGCGCTTGTCGCCGGCCTTGCGCACGTAGTACTGAGGGTCGATGGGATGTTTGTCGCCCAACTGCACCACGGTGCTTTCGCCGCCGGAGAGCTTCAGGGTCACGGTCATGCTCGCGGTGGCCAGGCCATAATCTTCCGGCTTGGCCTCTGTGCCCAGATCCCGGAGGACTTCCGGCTTGGCCAGGCGCTCCAGGGTGCTGCCCACGGTTTCGGAGGCCGGGCCCTTGCCTTCTACCTCCCAGCCGCCGGCGGCGCGTTTCAAGACGACCTTGCCGTCCTGGGTGGACACCTCCACTTCCTGCAGCTTGTCCTTGTCCAGATCCAGGAAGGGGGCCGGCGTGGCCGTGGGCATGCCGTGGCTGTAATCCACCGGCTTGGCGTCGCGCTGGGTGTAGGCGAAGATGCCGGCTGCGATGGCCAGCAAGACGATGATCAGGGTGTATCGGGAATTCATGCTGCGTTCGCTTCCTTGCTTTGCGCGATCCGGCTAGCGCCGGCCCCACCAGATCCACAGCCCGATGGCCGCGATGGCCCCGGGGATCAGGAGCAGGGTGGTCAAGGTGACCAGGAGCGGGTTCTGCGGCGGGGTGATGGGTCGGCTGTCAGGCTCCGTTGCGCGGATGGCGATCAGGCTCTCATCCTGGGCCAACCAGCTGACCGAGTTGAGGAAGAGGTCGCCGTTGGCCGTGGCGCCCGGCTGGAACTGCGCCAGGGCCGCGTCGTCAGCCAGGGCCGACGTGCCGAAGACCACCAGCCGGCCGCCCTTCTCGCCGCCTTCGCCGGCCACGGCCAAGGCCAGAGGAGCGGGCTTGTCATCCGGCCCCTGCTCCACTTTCTGGTCCGCGACGCCGGCCAGGTCCGTCTCGCCGTAGACGCCTGGGCCGCTGACCTCCAGCAGCTTTGTGCTGGTCAGGGTCGTGTCCACCGGCGTGCCGACGCTGAACGACTGGGTGCCTACCAGAACAGTCTGGAAGCGATTCAGGTCTTTGGTGGTGGCATGAAACTGGTAGTCCGTGTCTACGACGGCCACTGCCGCCGACAGCTGCCCCAGGCGGTTGGTCTGGATGACAAGGTCCTTGTCGGGCCGGATGTCCCAGAGGCCCAGGAGGTCGTCCAGGCCCGCGTCCTGGTCAGGGCTGATCAGGAGCATCGCCTTGCCCCCGCCCTGGACCCAATCACTGAGCGCCTTGGCCTCCGCCGGCAGGAAGGGCCGGCTAGGCCCGGCCACGATGACCACGTCGGCCTTGATGGTGTCGGTCATGGCTGACAGGTTCAGATTCTCCACCTTGTAGCCTTCCCGCTCCATGGCCTGCCGCACCCCGGCGTAGCTGCACTGCCCTTGCTCACCACCGTCCGTGCCGCATTCGCCATGCCCCGTGGTGAAGGCCACCACGCTTACCTTGGCCCGGGTGGCCTTGACGATGGCGCTCGTCAGCTCCTGTTCGTCGAAGCTGTAGGCGATGGCATGCTTGTCGCCGGATTCCACCACCAGAGCTCGCCCCGGCGGCTGGTCCTGTTCGATCCGCTGCGCCAGGCCGATCAGGGCCGGCACGTCCACCTGAGGGTCCAGGCGCTGGTAGCTCATGGTGGGGTAGCGCTGCTTGTAGCGGTCCACCAGGCGCTCCAGCTCGGCGGCGGCGTTGGCGTCAGCCTGGCTCAAGATGGCCGTGAGCTTCAGTTCCTTGTTCTGGACCTTCAGGTCGTCCAGGATCTGCTTGGTCTGGTTGCTGATGGAGAAGCGCTTGTTCTCCGTCAGGTCCCAGGAGGTGTAGAAGCGGGTGCCGAAGAAGTTGGCCACGCCCAAGAGGGCCAGCATGGCCACAGTCAGCACCAGGGCATTGGATCCGTAGCGTGCCTGTCGGGAGCCGAACAACTCCCGGGCATCCTCCCAGCAGAAGACGGGCCAAGCCAGGGCCAGCACGGCCCCGGCGCCCAGCAGCGCCGTCCCCAGCCATTCCGGCGGCGTGTTGCCGGACGAGCGGGCCAAGGTCGGCGTGACCAGGCTGGAGAGGAGGACGAAAAGTCCGAAGACCGAGATGTACGGTGCGGCCGTGCGCAGCTTGTCCATCAGCGCCACCTCCTCGTTTCCAGGATTCGGGTGGCCAGGAACAGGCAACCGAAGGTCAGGGTCAGGAAATAGATGACATCCCGGGTGTCGATCAGGCCGTCACCGAAATGCATGTAATGATCGGAAAGGCCCATGTAGGCCACGCCCTTGACCCAAGCGGCCTCCGAGCCGATCTGGTTGAGGATGGACAGGAACCACAGGACCAGGACCAGCATGACACCCAGAAATCCAGCCACCACCTGACTTTCGGTCACCGACGAGGTCAGGACGCCCAGGGCCAGAAGGGCGGCGCAGAGCAGCGCCAGACCCAGGTAGCTGGAGAGCATCGGACCCAGATCGAGGCCCTTCTCGCTCAGGCGGCTCATGACGAAGACATGGCTGAGCGTCAGGGCCATCAAGGAGAGCAGCGCCGCGAACGCGCCCAGCCACTTGCCCATGACCACCTGCCAGTCCTGGACCGGGGAGGTCATCAGCAGCTCCAAGGTCCCGGAGCGCTGTTCCTCGGCCAACAAGCGCATCGCCATGAGCGGGGTGACGAAGAGAAGTACCGTGCCGTACAGGCTGAGCAGGGGCATCATGGTGGCCTGCGCCTGGGGCGACTGGATGTAGAGGGTGAAGAGGAGGCCTCCAAAGAGCATGAAGGCCGTGGCGATCACCCAGAAGAGGGTGGAGCTGAAGAAGACGCCCAACTCGCGTCGGGCCACCGTGATCACGTTGCTCATCAGTCGGCCTCCTCCTCGGTGACCATCTCGGCCTCCATGGCCTCTTCCGCGGTATCGCTCGCGGTCAGCTCCAGGAAGACGTCCTCCAAGGTCAGGCGGCTCAGGTTGAGTTCTACCAGGGGCCAGCCATTCCCGACCACCGCGGCGGCGATTGCCGCGCGCGCGTCCGTAGCCGGCTGCACCGTCACCGTGTAGCTGTCGCCGTCGCCCGTCACCTCGGTCACGCCTCGAACCTTGTCCAGGGCCGCGCGCATCTCAGCGGCCGGGACGCTCCGGCCCAAGCCCACCCTCACCTGCTCGCCGCCGCCGAGGCGGGCCGTCAGGCCTTCGGTGGTGTCCTCGGCCACGATCTGGCCGCGCTTGATGATCAGGATCCGGTCACAGAGCTGCTGCGCCTCTGGCAGGATATGGGTGGACAGAAGTACCGTGTGATCCCCACGCAATTCGGCGATCAGCTCCCGCACTTCGCGGATCTGGCGCGGGTCCAGACCGATGGTCGGCTCGTCCAGGATGATCAGCTTCGGGTCGTGCACCAAAGCCTGGGCGATGCCCACCCGTTGGCGGAAGCCTTTGGACAGGTGGCCGATCAGGTCGTCCGCGCGGTGGTCGATGGAAACCTGGCTCATCACCCGCTCCACGGCCGCTCCGCGGTCCTTCACGCCCCTCAGGCGGGCCATGAAATGCAGGTAGTCGCTGACCGTCATCTCCGGGTAGAGCGGCGTGCTCTCCGGTAGGTAGCCGATCAGCTTGCGAGCGGCCATCGAATCGGTGACGATGTCGTGGCCGGCGATGCGCGCCGTGCCGCTTGAGGGCGGCAGGTAGCCCGTCAGCATGCGCATCGTGGTGGTCTTGCCGGCACCGTTGGGGCCTAGGAAACCGACGATCTCGCCCTTGTGGGCAGTGAACGAGACGTCGTTGATCGCGGGGACCGGCCCGTAGTAACGGGTCAGCCGCTCCACCTCGATCATGGGTTCCCCTCTGGCCCCGCGGCTGGCGTTGGAAGGCTCTTGCGCCATGTCCATGCACCCCCTCGGGTAGTTGATGCAGCCGGCATCGCTCAATTCGTCCGGCTACGTGGTTGGGATTGGGTGTTTGTGATCAGGCGCAGGATTATAACCAGACCGGCCTCGCGTTCAACGCGGCCAGCTTAGTCGCACATGAGAAGCCGCCGAGCAAGGCGGACGGCGCTACACGTTCAGCGCCGGCAGGGTGCGGCGGATCAGGGCGTAGTTCTCCAGGGCCTTGCCCGCGCCCAGGGCCACGCAGGCCATGGGGTCGTCAGCCACGTAGAAGGGCACACCGATCTCTTCGGTGAGCAGCACATCCAGGTCGCGCAGCTGGGCGTTGCCGCCGGTCATGATCACCCCGCGGTCGATGATGTCACTGACCAGCTCGGGGGGCGTCTGCTCCAACACCTCGCGGGTGACGTTGATCACGGCCTGGATGGGGTCGGTCAGTGCCTCCACCACCTCGCCGGTGTGCATGACGATGGTCTTTGGCAGTCCGGTCACCTGGTCGCGGCCGCGGACCTCCATCGTCAGCTCGTCCGCGGCGACGTCGGGCTTCAGGGCGCTCCCGATCTGGATCTTCACCTCTTCCGCCGTGCGATCGCCTATCAGGAGGTTGTACTTGCGCTTGATGTAGCTGGTGATGGCGTCGTTGAACTTGTCGCCGCCCACCCGCACCGAGCCGGCCACCACGATGCCGTTTACCGCGATCACCGCCGCCTCCGTGGTGCCGCCGCCCATGTTCAGGACCATGTTACCGGTGGGGGTGCCGACCGGTAGCCCCGCGCCGATGGCCGCGGCCATCGGCTCGGGGATCAGATAGGCGGAGCGGGCTCCCGCCTGCTCCGCCGCCTCGCGCACGGCGCGGCTCTCCACGCTGGTGACGCCTACCGGCACAGAGATCATCACCTGCGGCTTGAAGAACGACATGCGCCCGCAGACTTTGCCGATGAAGTAACGCAGCATGGCCTCAGTCACCACGTAGTCGGCGATGACCCCATCGCGCAGGGGGCGCGAGACCTCGATGGTGTCCGGTGAGCGGCCCATCATCTCCAGGGCCTCGGCACCGACGGCCATGATGCGGTTGTCGTTGACCGAGATGGCCACGACCGAGGGCTCGTTGAGCACGATGCCTCGGCCGCGCTCGTGAACCAGCACGTTGACCGTGCCCAGATCGATGCCGATATGGCGCGTGAACATGTTGCCTCCGCGTCTCGTCGGTGACCGCGTCGACGCGCGCGGTCCCGGGGGATGCCGGCGCGGGTGGACCGCGTCAGGGGAAAGTGCTGCCGGGACTGAAACCAGTTGGGGCGGTCCGGGAAATCATCGCCGTCGCGGCCTGAATGTCAACCCCCCGCCCCGTCGGCCGGGCCCCCGCCGACCTCGCAGCGGGCGCCCAGGGCCCGCAGGTTGGCGGCGAAGTTGGCATAGCCGCGCTCGATGTACTGGCCGCGTTCGACCAGGGTCTCGCCTTCGGCCACCAGCCCGGCGAGGACGACGGCCGCCCCGGCGCGCAGGTCGTGGGCGGCCACCCGGGTGCCACGCAGGTTGCAGGGACCGCGGAAGGTGGCCGTCTGACCGGCGATGGTCACGTCCGCCCCCATCGCCGCCAGTTCGCCGACATAGCGCAAGCGGTCCTCGAACATCGTCTCGTGGATGGTGCTCAGACCCTCGGCCTGGGTCAAGAGGGCGCCAAAGGGCTGTTGCAGGTCCGTGGGGAAGCCGGGATAGGTATAGGTGCGGATGTCCACCGCCCGAAGGCCTTCGCCGGGCGAGACGCGCAGCCAGTGGTTGCCTTCGTCCACGTGCACCCCGGCTTCCCGCAGCTTGGCGGTGACCGCATGCAGATGGCGGGGCACCACGCGGTTGACCGTTACGTCGCCGCGGGTGATGGCCCCCGCCAGCAGGTAGGTCCCGGCTTCAAGGCGGTCCGGCATCAGGCGGTACACGTTGCCGTGGAGGCGCGACACGCCCTGGATGGCCACCGTCGCCGGGCCGATCCAGGCGATGCGGGCGCCCATGCCGCGCAGAAAGTCCACCAGGTCCAACACCTCCGGCTCCGTGCTCGCGTTCTCGATCACGGTCTCGCCCTCAGCCATCGCGGCGGCCATGATGATGTTCTCGGTGCCGGTGTGGCTGGGGTAGTCCAGAATCATGTTCGCGCCCTTGAGGCGCCCGCTGGCGGCGAAGCGACCATCCACGCTGGTCACCTGGGCGCCCAGGTCGATGAAGCCGCGGATGGGCACGTCCAGGGGGCGACTACCGATGACACAGCCTCCTGGCTGCGGGGCCGATGCCTGTCCGAAGCGCGCCAACAGCGGCCCCATCACCAGGAAACTGCCGCGCAGGCGACTGGCCAGATCCTCCGGTGTCGTGCGGCTCCTGATCTCCGCCGCCTCCACTTCCAAGCGACCCGCCGCGGCGTCAAAGGCCACCCGGGCGCCCAGATGGCGCAGCACGGCCATCATCAGGCGGATGTCGGCGATGTCCGGCACGTTCTCCAGGATGCAGGGCTCGGCGCTCAACAAGGTAGCGGCGATGATCGGCAGGGCGGCGTTCTTGGCCCCCTTGATGTCCACTGTCCCGCGCAAGGGGGCGGCGCCGCAGACACGGAAGAGGGTCTCGCCGCGACCCTCGCCCAGGACAGAGGCGGCGGCGGGCATGCTGGTCGTCATCACGGTCATGAGGGACCTCGTTGGTGATGGCCGGACCCGCGCCGCAGCCATGCGCTGTCAGTATACCGTAATCCCGCCGCGGTCAACCCGTAGCCGCGGACCCGCGGCTACGACGCACCGGGCTGCCGCGGCCCGCCTTGGCCGCCAACATGCTGACCGCCTGGTCCATGGTCACCTTGCCTGGCTCCACGTCCTTGGGCAGGGTGGCGTTGGTCTTGCCGTGCTTGACGTAGGGTCCGTAGCGCCCGGGCATGACGGCTACGGGCTCACCATCGTCCGGATGAGGGCCCAGGATGGCGAGGGCGCTCGCGGTGCTCGCGCCGCTGCCGCCGCGCCCCGCACGGCCGCTCTTCTCCGCCAGCAGCGCCAGGGCGCGATCCAGGTCGACTTTCAGCACATCGTCATCCTTCTTCAGGCTGGCGAAGCTGGTCTCGTGCACCACGTAGGGGCCGAAACGGCCGATGCCGGCCTTGACCGGCTTGCCGGTCTCGGGATGGGTGCCCAGCGTGCGCGGCAAGGCCAGGAGGGCCAGGGCCATGGGTAGGTCCAGTTGCTCTGGCGTCAGGCCCTTGGGCAGGGAGACCCGTGCGGGCTTCGTGACGCTGTCGTCTTCGCCCAATTGCGCATAAGGGCCGAAAGGGCCTTCCTTCAGGAAGACCGACTGGCCGCTGACCGGGTCGGTCCCCAACGATGCCGGTCCGTTCTCGCCCTGGGCGAAGAGCGACTCGGCCAGCTCCGGGGTCAGGTCGGCCGGCGCCAGATCGTCGGGTAGTGCCGCGGTCTGGCGGTCTTCGCCGCTACCGCGCTCCAGGTAGGGTCCGAAGCGTCCGATGCGCACCGAAGCGTCGGGCAGCAGCCGCACGGTGCTGGCCATCCGCGGGTCGACGGTGCCCTGGGCCATCTCCACCAGATGCTCCAATCCCTCCGGACCCTTGAAGAACCGTTCCAGGTAGGTCCGCCATTCCACTTCGCCTTCGGCGATGCGGTCCAGGTCTTCCTCCATGGCGGCCGTGAAGCCGATGTTGACCAGGCTCTGGAAATCCGACTCCAGGAGAGAGGTGACCGCGAAGGCAGTGTAGGTGGGCACCAAGGCGCCGCCCGCCTTGCGCACGTAACCGCGGTCCTGGATGGTGCCCAGGATGGCCGCATAGGTGCTGGGCCGTCCCACGCCATGCGCTTCCAGGGACTTGACCAGGGAGGCCTCGGTGTAGCGCGCCGGCGGCTTGGTCTCGTGGCCGGCGGCTTGCAGGCCCTGCAGGTCCAGGGCTTCGCCCTCGGCCAGCACGGGCAACGGCGCATCCTTGTCCTCGATGGCCGCCTCGGGGTCGTCGGAACCTTCCACGTAGGCACGGAAGAAGCCGGGGAAGATGACCCGTCGCCCGCGAGCGACGAAGCGGGCCTGCGGCGGCACCCCAGCCGCACCGGCGTCCACCTGCACGGTGGCGAACTCCAGCTGGGCATCAGCCATCTGCGTGGCCATGGCCCGCTTCCAGATCAGGTCGTAGAGCTTGGCTTCGCGCCCCGACAGGGGCAGTTGGGCCACCGGCCGCATCTCGCCGCCGGCCGGGCGGATGGCTTCATGGGCCTCCTGGGCGCTGCGCGACTTGGTCTTGAAACGCCGCGGCTCGGCGCTGAGGTAATCCGCGCCGTAGAGCGCCTGGATCCGCTGCCGCGCCCCGGCGATGGCCTCCTCCGACAGGTTGTAGGAATCCGTGCGGTGGTAGGTGATATGACCGTTCTCGTAGAGCGCCTGAGCCACCTGCATGGTCTCGCGGGCCGAGAGGTGCAGCTTGCGCCCCGCCTCCTGCTGCAGGGTGCTGGTGGTGAAAGGCGGATAGGGCTGGCGGCTGGCGCGCCGGGTCTCCAGCTCTGTCACCCGCCACGTCGCGCCCAGCAGCCGCTCCCTCAGGGACAGGGCGGCGGCCTCGTTCAGCACCAGCAGGTCTTTGCCCTCCGGCACCCGGCCGGTGTCCGGATCGAAGTCCTTGCCCGTGGCCACCCGCCGGCCGTCCACCTGGGAGAGCTGGGCGCTGAAGCCGCCCTCGTCGGCGGGGCGCTTGGTCAGCTCCGCGCCCAGGTCCCAGTAGCCGCCCTTGACGAAGGCTGCCCGCTCCCGCTCCCGCTCCACGAGCAGCCGCACGGCCACTGACTGCACGCGGCCGGCGCTGAGCTTGGGAGCGATCTTCTTCCACAGGAGGGGCGAGAGGGTGTATCCCACCAGGCGGTCCAGAATGCGCCGCGTCTCCTGGGCCCGCACCAGGTGGTCGTCTATCTGGCGGGTGCTGGTGAGGGCGCGCTTGATGGCGTCCTTGGTGATCTCATGGAAGACCATACGGCGGATGGGGACCTTCGGGGCGAGGACCTCCACCAGATGCCAGCCGATGCTCTCGCCTTCGCGGTCCTCGTCGGTGGCGATGAAGACTTCGTCCGCCTGCTTCAGCGCGTCCTTCAGCTGTTTGATGGTGTCCTTGCGTTTGGGCGACACCACATACAGCGGCGCGAACCCAGCCTCCACGTCCACGCCCAGGCGGCTCCAGGACGCCTCGCGCATGGCTTTGGGGATCTCAGCTGCAGATGAGGGCAGGTCCCGCACATGGCCCATGCTGGCCAGCACGACGTAGTCCTTGGGCAGGAAGGCGCCGATGGTGCGCGCCTTGGTGGGGGATTCGACGATGACGAGCTTGGTCACGTGTGCTTCTCGAGTTGATGACGCCGGTGGGCGGGGACCATCCTGATGCGGTCGGCCTTGCCCCCGACGACGACGGAGCGGGATCGATCCCGAAGCTGGGGAGAGCCGATGAAGGGCGACCGGACCTCAGTTAATAGCGGCTAAGCATATGCAGCGGGCCGAGCGGCGCCAACCGACGCCCCGCGGGGGGCGGCCGCTTGACGACGGCGGAGGGCTGAATACCATCCCGTGCCATGGACAATCAAAGCATTCCCCAGATTCAGACCGTCGGTGTGATCGGCTGCGGCCTCATGGGTTCCGGCATCGTGGAGGTCTGCGCCCGAGCCGGCTTCCAGGTGGTGGTCAGCGAGGTGAGCCAGGAGGCCCTGCATGCCGGCCTGGGCCGCCTCAGGCAGTCGTTGGACAAGGGCCTGGCGCGCGGTAAGCTGGGCCAGGCGGAGCATGCCGAGGCCCTGGACAGGGTGCGGGGCACGACGGATTTTGAGGACTTCGCTGCCTGCGACCTGGTGATCGAGGCGGTGCTGGAGAACCTGGATGCCAAGCATCAGGTCTTCCGCCGTCTCGACGAGATCTGTCCCTGGCACTGTATCCTGGCTTCCAACACCTCCTCCATCTCAATCACCAAGATCGCGGCGGCCACGGACCGGCCCGACAAGGTGATCGGGGCTCACTTCTTCAACCCGGTGCCGGTGATGCCCCTCCTGGAAATCGTTCGCGGCCTGCAGACCACGGATAGCACCTACCAGGCGCTGCGCGCCTTCGGGGAGCGCCTGGACAAGCGCATCGTGGTGGCGCAGAAGGACAACCCGGGCTTCATCGTCAACCTGCTCTTCGTGCCCTACGGTCTGGACGCCATCCGCGGCCTGGAGCAGGGCGTGGCCAGCATGGAGGATTTCGATACCGCCATGAAGCTGGGCATGAACCATCCGATGGGCCCTTTCGAGCTCATGGACTTCGTCGGCCTTGACACCATGCTCTTCATCGCCGACGCCATGTACGAGGAGACGAAGGACCCGCGCTACGCCGCGCCGCCGCGGCTCAGGCAGATGGTGTCCGCCGGCATGATGGGGCGCAAGAGCGGGCGCGGCTTCTACGACTACCGCAAGACCTGAACGAAGCTCCTGCCGCCCGACAGCGACGACGGGGGGGTCGGGAGATGATGGCCGGCCATAAGGGCCAAGGGCTGATCGTCAGCGAAGGTAGTCGCGTAGCCGGCTGCTGCGCGCCGGGTGGCGCAGCCGGCGGATCGCCTTGGTTTCGATCTGGCGGATGCGCTCGCGCGTGACCCCGAAGCGGGCCCCCACCTCTTCCAGCGTATGTGGTGTGCCGTCCACCAAGCCGAAGCGCAGTTCCAGCACCTCGGCTTCACGCGGGGTCAGGCTGCGCAGCACCTCATCCAACTGCTCGCGCAGCATCTCCCGTCCGGCCAGTTCGTTGGGCTCCATGGACTCGTCCGCCACGAATTCGCCGAAGGAGGAATCCGACTCCTCGCCCATGGGCGTCTCCAGCGAGATGGGCCGCCGCGCCAACTGCAGGATCTGGTCGATCTTCTGCGTCGGTTGGTCCAAGGCCTTGGCGATCTCGTCGATGGTGGGTTCCCGGCCCAGTTCCTGCTCCAACTGGCGCGATGTCTGGTTCAGCCGGGCGATCTGCTCGGACATGTGCACCGGCACGCGGATGGTGCGGCTCTGGTCCGCCAGCGCCCGGGTGATCGCCTGCCGGATCCACCAGGTGGCGTAAGTGCTGAACTTGAAGCCCTTGGTGTAGTCGAACTTCTCCACGGCGCGCATGAGACCCAGGTTGCCCTCCTGGATCAGGTCCTGGAAGGGTACCCCATGGTTGATGTACTTCTTGGCGATATGCACCACCAGGCGGCTGTTGGCCTGGATCAGTTTCTGCCGCGCATGCTCGCCCACTCGCATCTCGCGGATCAAGGTGTCGCGTTCCAGGCCTACCAGCCGCGGCTCCTTGGTCAGCTTCTGGCCGGCCAGGAGCCCGGCCTCGAACTGCATGGCGAGGCTCCGTTCCTCCTCGCCGGTGAGCAAGGGGATGTCACCGATCTCCCGCAGGTACATGCTGATCGTGTCGTCGGTCTCGATGGTACTGAAGTCCGCCATCGCGCTGGGGCGGATCCGGTCCGCCCCGGCGGCAGGCGCTGCCATCGGCTCTTCATCGGGCCCCCGCACCTGGATGCCGGCATCGATGACGGCTTCATAGACCGCTGTCCATGCGGCGTCATCGATCATGTCCGCCTCCTCGATGGCGGCAGAGATATCCTCGCTGCTCACATGTCCCTGATCGCGCGCAAGCGCAATCAGGCTCTCGACGGTGGCGTCGACGACATCTCGGCGGGACATGGTCATAGGTGGGGGTCGATCATAGGGGACTCGTCCTGGGCTACCTGAAGTGTAGCCCAGAGACAGGGTTAGTCAAACTTAATGTTCTTGACGAACGGCGGAAGCCCCGCACACCAGCCTGAGGCCCTGTGCTATACTCGCCCGCCGGCCACCCCAATCATGACCCTCCTACTTCTCGTTCGCCATGCCAGCACGGACTGGGTCGGCCGCGGCCTGGCCGGTCGGATGCCGGGCGTGGGCCTGAGCGACAAGGGTCGGGTCGAGATCGTGGCGTTGCAGGATCGCCTGGCCGGCCATGACCTGGTGGCCCTTTATGCCAGCCCCCTGGAACGGACCATGACCACGGCCGCTGCCATCGCCGTCGGACGTCCCCTTGCCATTCAGCCGCTGCCTGCCGTGCAGGAGGTGGATTTCGGCGAATGGACGGGCCGGACATTGGACGATCTGCGCCGGGACCCGCTGTGGCCGGTGGTCCAGTCCAGTCCCAGCCGCATGCGCTTTCCGGGCGGCGAGTCGCCGCTGGAGGTGCAGGCCCGGGCGGTGGCGGCCATCGAGGAGGTCCTGGCTCGCCATCCCGCGGGTGCTGTAGGCGTGGTATCGCACGCCGACGTCATCAAGATCCTGCTGGCCACCTATGCCGGCGCGCCCTTGGACGCCTTCCAGCGCTTCGATGTCGCCCCGGCCTCGATCAGCGCCATCCAGTTCCAGGACGGCCGTCCTACCCTGCTGCTGGTCAACCATTGCGGCGCCCTGCCGCAGCCGATTGCGCCACTGCCTGTAGACGCATCCATCGCCGGCGCCCTCTCCCCCACCCCTGTCGAGGAAGACTCCCATGTCTGACCGCTTTGCATATGATCTTGAGGATGTGGATTCCGTCATGGTGGGCACGGTCGGTCCGCCGGGTCGCCGCAGCTTCCTGCTCCAGGCCGTCCGAGATGGTCGCGCGCTGACGGTGAGCCTGGAGAAGGAGCAGGCTGCCGCCATGGCCGCGGGCCTGGCCCGGTTGCTCAACCTGCTGCGTCGCGAGGATCCGGACCATGCCACGGACCTGCAACCTGCTGGCGGTTCCCGAGACCTGCTCCAGCCTTACGAGGAGGCTTTCCGCGTCGGCAGCATCGGCTTGGGGGTGGATGACAAGCGCCATCGGGTGCTGCTGGTTCTCCATGAGCTGGGTCTGGACGATGATGACGAAGCGGATGTGGACCTGGACCTGCCGCCCGGCGTCAAGGCCCGCCTGGCTCTGCGCTACGAGCAGGCCTTGGATCTGGTTCAACACATTCCCACCGTGGTCGCCGGCGGGCGCCCCAACTGTCCCGCCTGCGGCGAGCCCCTTGACGAGGGACATCGCTGTCAGCGCCGCAATGGGCACCATTAGCGCCGATCCGGGCGATCCGACGACCGGTCCGTCCATCCGGGGGCTGGCGATCGGGGCCGATGACGTGTTATCCTGGTTGCAGACGGCGGATCTGGACCTGGAAGGCCGGATCGCCTGGAGCTCCAACGCCACCTTCCTGTGCCGGCTGCTCTCGCCAGGGGCGGCTGGGGACGAGGACCGGGAGCCGCTGCTGCGCGCGGTCTACAAACCGCGCCAGGGTGAACGGCCACTCTGGGACTTCACGGAGGGGACGCTTTGCCTCCGCGAGCGCGCGGCCTGGCTGGTCGACCAGGCTCTGGGCTGGGAGCTGGTGCCGCCGACGGTGCTGCGCGAGGGGCCTTTCGGCTTCGGGGCGCTGCAGGCCTTCATCCCCCACGACCCGCAGCTGCATTACCTGGCCGCGAAGGGCTGGGACCGCCGTGCCTTGCGCCGCCTGGTGGCTTTCGACGCCCTGATCAACAACGCCGACCGCAAGAGCGGTCACATCCTGGCCGACGAGGAGGGCCGGCTCTGGGCCATCGACCACGGCATCTGCTTTCACGAGGAGCCGAAGCTGCGCACGGTGATCTGGGATTGGGCCGGCGAGCGTCTGCCGGCCGCGGTCCGCGCGGACCTGCGCGTCTTGTCCGCCCGCCTGATCGAGGTCACCGATGATCTCGTCATGGAGCTGGCGACGCTCCTGAGTCCGGCGGAGCTGGCGGCATTGGCTGCGCGTTGCGCTGCCCTGGTGAAAGCGGGCTGCTACCCGGAACCGGATCCGGACCGGCATCACGTGCCCTGGCCGCCGGTATGACGAAGGGCCTGGACACTGGATGGGTAGTCGCGCATGTGCGGCGAGCACACCCGCCAGACCATGAAACTACGGCTGGAGCGCGGCGCATTTTCATAGCAGGGAATGACGATGGATGACCTGCTGGTGGACGAGAGCCTGACGATCCCAGCGGCCGAGCTGGAGCTGCGCTTCGCGCGCGCCGGCGGGCCGGGCGGCCAGCACGTCAACACCACGGAGACGCGGGTGCTGCTGCGCTGGAACCTGCTGCGCTCCGCGGCCCTGACCGAGGACCAGCGCCGGCTGCTCCTGACTGCCCTCGCCTCTCGCCTGGACGGAGAAGGCAACCTGCAGGTGGTGGCCGCCGAGACCCGCAGCCAGTTGGAGAACCGCCAGCGGGCCCGCCTGCGCCTGAGCGCCCTGCTGCTGGCGGCCCTGAACCCTCCTAAACCGCGAAGGCCCACGCGCCCCAAGCGGGCCGCCAAGGAGGAGCGACTGGCAGACAAACGGCGGCGGGCGGAGCTGAAGTCGCTGCGGCGGAGCGCGCCGGGGGGCGAGTGAGGTTGGGCAAGACCGCCGCTGGTCTGGCCGCAACCGGGAGGCGCGAGCACCGGGAAGACCGCTAACGCCACGGGACCATCATCCGCGGACCATCCCGGCCGGAACCCTGAGTCAGTCCGCGAACACCGCGTCCACCGCCAAACCGGCCAACGCCCTCAGCCCCCGCCCCACGGCATCCACAGCCGCCGCGGTACGGTGTTCGGCCGCCCTGGACTGCCGCCCGGCCTGAGCGCCGTCCAGCCGTCCGGCTCGCCGGCATACAGCGGTGGCTCCAGACGCTCCAAGCTGGTGCCAGGGACCAGGATTGGCCAGGGGGCGCGGGGGAGGAACCGAAGGTGCTCCAGGTCGATGAAGAGCGGCGGATCCTGGGGAGGGGCTTGGGGATCGGTCACCGGGAGGGGGCGCAGGAGCGTGGCCGTGGGGCCGTCACCCGGCGGAGCCGGGGACGCTGGACCGTAGACCGGGACTTCATCTGGAACCACGTTGCGCGCGCGGAAGACCATGGGGTCTTCAGCCACCACCAGGATCCGTCCGCCAGCCGGGACGACGGCGCCGATGGGGAAGCGGAAGGGCAGCCGCCCGGCCAACTCCCAGGCCCGGCCGTCCGCGTCCACCAATGGCTGGTCCGTGGCGCTCAGGTTGGCCAACTCCACGAAGGCGGCCGGCCCGCCCTCGACCGGCGCCAGATGGAGCTCGGCCAGGTAGAGTGGGCCTACCCGGGGGGCGGCGTTGGCGGCGCCTTCGCCGCGGCGGAACTCCGCCGGGTCGGCGGGCGCGTCGACGCCAAAGCTGGGGGCGCTCAGGCGCGCCCATTCCAATACGCCGGCGCGGGTCTGCACGCGGCCCAGAGCCACGTTCTCCTCCGCCGGGCCGAAGCGGGCGCCGGCGGCGTAGCCCGTGAGCTGCCCCTTGGCATCGGCCGCGGCCAGGTACAGGCCCTCGCCGCGCGAGGACAAGGAGAAGCCGGCACCGCCGTCGCCGCCCTGCCGCAACTGCTCCTCATAGAAGACCAGGAAGCCGCCCGGGGCGATGACCGTGCCGGCTGGAATCTTGAACCTCGCCAGCGCGTCGCGGCTGTCGCTGAGCAGCCAACCGCCGAGGTCCACCGGGCCTAGGTTGGGGTTGTAGAGCTCGATCGCATCCTCGAAAGGAGCTGTGGAGGCCGGCAGCAGTTCGCTCAACAGAATTCGCGGTGTGCGGGCGGGTGGGTCCGACCCGCCGGGCGAGCCGCCCGGCAGGCTGCTGGCGCGCCAGCGCTCCGGCTCAGCGGCGCCCTCGCGGAGGTCCGGGACCAGGCTGAAGCCGTGGCCGTCCGGGGCCAGGGGCCAGAAGTCACCGTCGTCGTAGCGGGCTTCGGCCAAGGGGCGGCCCGTCCCGTCCAAAAGGCGGATCAGTTCTCCGTTGCCGGAGAGGCCCCCGCCGTACTCGCCGATGACCGGCAGGTTTGCGCCGTAGCGCTTCGCCAGGTCTCCCGGATTGTCCGTGACCAGGCCATAGCCGCCGGGCGGGAGCACCGCGCCCGGCGGCAGGGTCAGGTCGACGCCCTGGAAACGGGTACCCGACAGATCCACCGGCACCGTCTCAGTGTTGCGCAACTCCAGGAACTCCGCTTCGCCGGGCTCCGGGTTGTACATCAGCTCAGTGATTTCGATGCGCGGCAGACCCACCACGATCTCGCTCAACGGACCCCACAGCAGCCCGCTCTCCGTAGCCACCGCCAGGCGCGCCCGCGGGCGCTGGTAGCCGCTGAGGCGCAGGGGATGGGTATAGCGCTGCGCTTCCACCGCCGGCAGGCCCGTCCACCAGGCTCCTGGTCGGCCCGACTCTGGCCGCCTCGGGTCTGCCCCGTTGAGCGTGTAGAAGATGTCCCCGCCCTCCAGGCGCTCGGGGCAGCCCTCCGACAGGGGGGCGATGGTCACCCGGCTGTTGCCCCCGGCAGCCTCGGGGCCCTGGGCGTCCATGGCCAGTCCGGGCACCGGCGACAGCAACTGCTCCCGGCACAGCTGCTCGATCACGATGGCGGTGCGCGGCGGGATGGCCTGGTCCAGCAGCCGGTGGCGCTCCGTCAGCCACTCCGGATCGCGGCGTTGGACCGCCTGCAGCTCCGGCTGGCGGTAGGGCTGCCAGAAGGTCAGCCACCAAAGGGCGTTCTCCAGGAAGGTGCGTTCGTAGGCGTAGCGTGGGTAGACGTCTCCCCAGCGCGCTGATTCCGCGACGATGGCCCCGTCGATCTCGTCCAGGCGCCGCGTGTAGCGCGCGGCGACGGCGGCGGGGGTCAGGGGTCCATCGGTCATCAGGAGGCGGCGAGCCTGGTCAGCGAAGCGCAGGCGGTAGTCCACGCTGCCTTTCAGCCAGGCATGCAGACCCATCACGCCCATGGTGTTCGCGATGTCCGCGCTATCCGGCCGCCGGGGGTCGCCGCAATGGTGGGCCGCCGAGCCGCAGAGCGGGTCGGCCAGGCGCAGGAAGGCACCGCGCTCGATGTCCCAGACCTGGAAGGCCCAGCGGCCGCCCGGTTGACGCGCCGCTTCGGAGGCCGGATCGACCCGCCGTCGCAAGGCACGCCAGTTCTTGCCCAGCCAGTCGTCGTTGGCGGCGTAGATCTCCAGGATGTGGTAGGCGGCGAAGGCGTCCAGATCCAGGAGGGATTCCGCTTCGGCCAGGCGGCCGGGCTCTTGCGCTGACGCGCCGTCCTTCAGGGCCAAGAGGGTGCGGAAGGCTCCGTCATCGCCGTCCTCCACGTCGAAGCTGTTGACCGTCACCGGTTTTCCGTCCAGCAGCTCCTGGATCTCCCGGCCTTTGATCACGTCGTAATCGTCTTCGCCGCCGCCCAGATGGTCGGCGGCGAAGCGGGCCGTGGGCTCCTCGGCCAGGTTGTAGAGTCCCCAGTACAGGCCGTTGAGGTAGAGATGTACGTAGCGGCCGCGCGCTGCCGGCTGGCCCAGGTCCAGCTGCAGGTCGCGGCCCACCTGGTCGTGCGCGTACAAGGCCTTGAGCGGGAAGTAGGTGAAGGCGTCCGCCTGCCCCCCACGCAGCCGCAGGGTCTCGAAGCGATTCACAGGGCTGTCCGGAAAGACAGGGAAGCTCAGTCGCTGCGCGCCGTAGGGCTTGCTGAATCGCAGGCTGAAGCCATGTTTGGGCGTGGAATCCGGCTTGCGGCTCCATTGCCCCGCGATCCGGAGCCCGGCATCGATCTGCAGCGACTGCCGGCCCTGGGTGTCGATCCATTCCATAGAAACGGGGCGCTCCCAGTCCGGGCCTTCCGCCATGGGGTTGGCGTAGATGCCGTCCCGGTCGCCGAAGAGGCCGGGTGCGCCCCAGAGATCCACGGGTTCGCAGATCAAAGAGATGGAGGGCAGGCTGCGCAGGTCTGAGAGGATGCGGCCGGCGGTTGCCGGGTCGTCCACCACCTTGGGGTCCATGCCGTAATCCACGGGCACCGGAAGGCCTTCGCGCTTGCCTTCCGGATAATGCCCCCAGGCCAAGGGGAAGCGACTGGGATCCTGATCGGCTTTCTGGCGCAGCACCTGATCCGGAAAGATGAAGCTGGCGGTGACGACCGGGCTGCTCTGCATGCCGGCTTTGAAAGCCAAGGCCCGCACGATCTGCGTGCTCGTGATGGGCAGGGGTGTCAGGTACAGCTCGCCGTGATCGGGGCCGGGCACGCTGCCGTCCAGGGTGTAGCGAATGCTCGCGCCGGAGCTGTAGCTGCTCAGATCAAGGGCGAAAGACGCGTCCTGGAAGCCCGCTGGCCGGCTGAAGCGCGGCGCGTCTACCACCGTGATGGGCGGCGAAAGCAGCGGCAGGTAGATGACGTGGCGCGGCTCGCCCGCGGCCTGGACTCCGCCGCCGTAGAGCGAGTCGGTCCGCATCGAACCGTCTAGAACCAGGAGGGTGGCCAGGATGGCGGCCGGTCGGAATGGTCGCAGACGCCACCATCGGGGGCCACCGATCCGAACTCGGGTTCCGAACGACCTGCTTCGGCTTTGCATGGGCTCTGCTTCCCGACTGAAAGGGCCTTGCGGCGTCCGGCATCATGAAGGACAGCTAACACGATGCCGAACTGCGACGCTGGATTACAGAGGCCGGATCCGGCAACCCGCCGCGAACGGGATGCCTGACGCGACCGACGCTACAATGGCCCCCGGCTATTGAAGGCCCGGTTAAGGAAACGTGAAATCTAGATCATGGAAACCATCACCCGCTTCGACCGCCGTGAGCTCAAGTTCGTGGTCCATGCCCAGCAGGCCGCCATCATCCGCGCGGCCGTCGCCGCCCGCCTGCTGCCGGATCCGCATGCCGGACCGGATGGCCGCTACCCCATCATCAGCATCTATCTGGACAATGCCGAGCGTGCGATCTACGTCAACAACCTCCTGGGCCTGCCTTCGCGGCGCAAGGTTCGCATCCGTATCTACGGGCAGGCCGGGGACCACCCAGAGGGCCTCAGCTTCGTGGAGATCAAGCACAAGTACACTGGGCGCACCAGCAAGCGGCGCATTGCGCTGACCATCAAGGAAGCCCTGGACCTCACGCGCGGGCGCCCCCTGGCCCGGCGCCTGACGGGCATGGACGCCATCGTTCTGGAAGAGGTGCAGCGCCTGATCGTCGACAAGGGCTTGCGCCCGATCTGCGTCATGCGCTACGACCGGGAGGCCTGGATGGGTCAGGGAGGGGAGGCGGACCTGCGGCTGACCTTTGATACCGGCCTGCGGGCCCGGGCCCGGGCCTTCTACCAGGCGGTGCCGGATGACAACGACTTCGATGTCGACCTGGTGCCGGACGATCAGCGCGTGTTGGAGGTGAAGGTGGACCATGCGGTGCCCTTCTGGCTGGCGCAGCTGCTGGGCGGCCTGGGCTGCCAGCCGCGCTCCTTCAGCAAGTATCAGACAGCGGTGGAGTCGCTGGCCATTCAGCCGAGGGGCCTGAGTGTCGAGCTGCCGCAGGATTGGACGATCGGCCTGGTCGGATCCGCCGGCAAGGATCGACGGGCGGGGCCGGGCGACTCCGCCGGAAAGGCTTGGGCATGGACAGCGCGACCGACACAATGAACCTGTTCTTCGGCACCGGAGCCGCGCCGGCGGTAGCCGACGCCACCGTGGCGACACCGGTCACCCCATTGGAGGTCCTGGGAGCCTTGGCTCTGGCCTTCGCCCTTCTGGCCATCATCGGCTGGGTGTACCAGCGGGTCCATCCGGGTCCTGGCTACCAACAGGACTATGTGCAGACCTTGATCATGTTGGGCATGGTGGTCACGGTGGTCATCATGGTGGTGTCCACGCGCGTACACACTGCCCTGGCGGTCTTCGCGGCCTTCTCCATCATCCGCTTCCGACGCAACGTCAGCCAGTCCATCGATGTGGGCTTCATCTTCCTGGCCATGGCCATCGGCCTGTCCATCGGCGCCCAGGAGTACGGCATCGCCGTCTTCACCACGGCGCTGGTCTCGCTGGTGGTCTGGTTGGTTTCCCGCCTGAACCTCTTCGCCCCGGACCGGCCCAGTCACAGCCTGATCATCCGCGTGACGCCGGACATCGACTTCGAGCAGGTGCTGGCCGAGCCCTTCGCCCGCTATGTGGACAGCGCCAGCTTGCAGTCCATCCAATCGGTGCAGGCGGGGCTGATGACCGAACTGCATTACGCGGTGCGCCTGCGCAAGGACGCCACGCCGCGCGACATCGTGCAGGCGGTGCGCGAGCGCAACGGCAACAACCGGGTGATGCTGTCGTCAGCCGTGCCGGTGTTCGACGACGACTGACGCCGGGTTCGTGGCCCCGCGCCGGTCCGGCCGATGATGCGCTCCGCTGTGCCGAAAGGGGCGACGCCTCAGCGAGCGCTTCGCGCCACCGCCGGTGCCGGCGTCGGATAGCGCCCCGGAAAGGCCCGCAGGCGGATGGCCATGGGCAGGTACGCTGGCCGCGGCAAGGAGGTGGCCGTGGCGGTGACAGTGGCTGGCGCGGTCTTGCTGGGCGTCGGTGTGATCGAGGGGGTGACCTCCTCGGTCGTCGTCGCCGTGGGGCTGGCCGAGGGTGGCAGGGCCGTGGGTGTGGGCACGCCCGGTAGCAGGGGGTCATAGCCCCAGGCCACCGCCAGCATGCCGGCGCGGCTGAAGCCGTCCACCGTCCGGCCCGGGGCGCCGATGGCCAGGTCAACTGCCCCGTCGCCGTTGAGATCGCTGATGGCCAAGGCCGCGCCGAAGGCCAGGTCGCCGGAAGCCGGCAGGGCCAGCGGCGCCAGGCCGGGCGAGAGGCGCAGGGCCAGGCGGCTCTCCGGCCCGCCCGGCCCGCCATACAGCAAGGTGACCGAGCCGGCGCCGGTGAGGCGGTCGATCGCCTCCTTGCTGCTGACCGCCAGGTCAGGCCGCCCGTCGCCGTCCAGGTCACCCACCGCCAGGCCTGTGGCCCAGGCAGCGCGGCTGCTGGGCTCGCCGGGGATGGCACCCGAGCTTTGATCCATCGTCAGGGTGCGGCCCAGCTCGAGCCTGGCCGGCAGGCGCTTCATGGGGTCCATGGGATCCTCCTCTCCCTCGGTGACCAGAGCCGCGCCGCCGAAGAGGATGACCAGGTCCCCGGCACCACGCACGCCATTCACCGTGGCCCCGGGCGAGCCGATGGCCAGGTCGTCGTAGGCGTCGCCGTCGAAGTCCGCAACCACCAGGGAGGCGCCGAAGAGCCCGCCCCGTTCGGCGTCACCGGCGATCTCCGGCAGGTCGCGGTGGATCTCCACCACCCCCAGATAGCGCCCGTCGCCGGTCATCGGGTCTCGGGTGGAGCCAAAGGCCAACAGGACGCTGCCGGCCTGGGCCACGGCCGCGGCGCTGCCGCCGGGGCCGCCGATGGCCAGGTCCGTCACCCCGTCGCCATTGAAGTCGCCCATGGCCAGGGCGGCGCCCAGTCGCTCGCGGGCCGTGGGCGCCTCGGGCACCTCCTCGTCGGAGCGGTCGACGATGATCTGGCCGGTGGTGACCGGCCCCGAGCCGGCCTGCCCAGGCAGGATCCAAACCCGCCCGGCCGCCTGCTGGCCCTCCAGCACTGTGTCCGGCGCGGCGACCGCCAGATCCGGCACGCCGTCGGCGTTGAAGTCGCCCTTGGCCAGCGTTTCGCCCAGATGGGCACCCACGTCCGCCCGCGGGCCCACAGGCCGCGTGAGGCGTCCGAAGCCGCCGGCGGCGCCGTCCCAGAGCCAGATGGCCCCACTGTTGCCGGCGGTGAAATCCCGGAGGGGATAGCCGATGGCCAGGTCGTCGATGCCGTCGTCGTTCCAGTCGGCGGTGGTGAAGCTGCTTCCCCATTCGCCGTCCTGTTCGGTGCCCGCCTCCTGGTACACCGTGCCTGGGAAGCTGCCGCCGCCGTAACCGACGCCCACCCAGCCCGCCCCGGTTGCCGTGGATCCTTCCAAGGGAGCGCCCAGGGCCAGGTCCGCCCGTCTGTCGCCGTTGAAGTCGCCGGCGGCCATGGCGCGGCCGAAGGCCTGGGGACCGGCGGGGCGCAGGCCAAAGGCCGCCGAACTGTAGGTGCGCCAGGACAGGCCCAGGGCCCGCTCGGCGGGCACCAGGCGCTCGACGGCGATGGCGTCGGCGGCCAGGGCGGCGGCGGCGTAGAGGTCTTTCTCCTCCAGGGCCGGACCCAGATCCAGCTTCAGACCGGCCTGGCGCAGCTGGGCCAGGTTGGCCGCGTCCAAACCGTCCAGGGCTGGGGCGTCCAGCACCAGACCGCCCACGCCGGCCCCCAAGAGGGTCTGCAGGGTGCGGCGGCTCAGGTCCACGGCTCGCAGACGCAGCGCTGCGGGCGGCAGGATGGGCTTGAAGGCCGCCAACACCTCCGCGTCCGGGCTGACCACGGTCACCCGCGCCGCGGCGCCCGCGGCCTGGATGGCGGCCAGGACCGCGGCCGGGGGAGCATCGCGCAGCTCGAGCATCAGGCTGAGGCCGGGGATGGCCAGCGCCTCGGCCAGCCGGGGTACCTTCTCGCCGGCGAAAGCCGCATCGAAGCGCGCTCCGGCGTCGCAGGCGATGACGGTGCTCGCTGGCTGCTGCTTCACCGCGCCGCTGCAGCCGGTGGTGCGATCCAAGGTCTCGTCGCGCAGCAGCACGGGTACCTGGTCCGATGTCGCTCGCAGGTCCACCCAGACGCGGGGGAAGCCCGCCTCGGCCGCGGCGCGCAGCGCGGCCAAGGTGTTTTCGGGGGCCACGGCGCTGTAGCCGCCCCAGCCCCAGAGCGCCGCACCGGCCGGCGGGCGCGGTCGTGCGCCCTGGGCGAGCGCCGCGATCGGCGATGAGGTGGGTGGGGGCAGGGGCGCCGTGGCCAGGAACGTTGCGGCGAGGGCCACGAGGAAAGAAAGGCAGAGAACCGGCCGGAGGTGGGCGGCAGGGCGTTGCTTCCTGCCCCGCCCCCCCTCTGAGGTCCCAGCCCCGACAACGGCAGGATGCGGGGCCGATGCCCGTTGGGTGGTCTGGTGGGAATGCTGATTCATCATGACCTCTCCTCCCTGAGCACCGGATCGTCGACGAGCACCGGGCCATCGGCGCAGAGCAGCAACCCGTCCTGCTCACAGCTGCCGCAGATGCCAATGCCGCAGCGCATGTAGGCTTCCCAGGACAGCTGGGCGGGCACGCGGTGCTTGCCGGCCAGATCGGCCAGCGCCGCCAGCATGCCGTGCGGGCCGCAGGCGTACAGGGCGTCAGGGGGATCGGCGTCCATGAGCGGCGCCAGGGCCTCTGTGACCCGTCCGCGCTGTCCCTGGCTACCGTCATCGGTGGTCAGGATGGGATCGATGCCCAGCTGCCGGAAGCCGTCCGCCAGCAGCAGATCGCCCTCCCCCCGCGCCCCGATCGCCACCCGCACGCGGTGGCCGGCGGCCAGAGCGCGGCTGGCCAGGAGCAGCAGGGGCGCCACGCCGTAGCCTCCGCCCACCAGGAGGGCGTCGCGCCCCTGCAGCTGGAAGGGTCGGCCGAATGGCCCGCGCAGCCAGATGCGGTCGCCCGGCGCGAGGGCGTGGACGGCGCGACTGAAGGGGCCGACGGCGGCGATGGTGAAGGCCGCGGGGCTGGCTGCCGCTACGCTGAAGGGCTTCTCATCCAGGCCGGGCAACCAGAGCATGCAGAACTGGCCCGGCTCGGCGTCCACAGGCCCGTCCAGGATGACCGTGCGCGTGCGGTGGTTCTCCTGGCGCAGCGACGCTACCCGATAAGGGCGGGGCAGTCCGTCGGACCTGTCGCCCAGACCGCCGCCGCTGGTCGCGGTGATCATCCGTGTTCCTGCGGGATAGTGGCCCGCGCCGCGGCATGAGGGACGGGCGGCGTGGACGGTGCCTCGGGCCAGAGCACGCGTCCGTGGGCCCGCCCGCGGATCTGGTCCAGAGTGAGGTCCCGCTCGGCCAGCCAGCCGGCCATCTCTGTGGCGATGCGCTCGAAGACCGCCGGTCCTTCGCGGTAGACGGCGGACCCCACGCCCACTGCCGTGGCGCCGGCCATGATCATGCGCAAGGCGTCGGCTCCGCTGGACACCCCTCCTGTGCCGATGATGGGCACATCGACGGCGGCCGAGATCTGGTAGACGGCATAGAGGGCGATGGGCGCCAAGGCCGCGCCGCTGACGCCGCCGGTGCGGTTGGCCAGGACGGGTTGACCGCTCTCCAGATCCACGAGGAGGCCGGGCATGGTGTTGATGGCGCAGATGGCGTCCGCACCGGCGTCCACCACGGCCCGGGCGATCTGGCCCAGGTCGGGCACGTTGGGGGCCAGCTTGATGATGATGGGCACGGACACCTGCTTGCGCACGGCGGCGGTGACTGCCGCCGCCGTGGCGGGGCTGCCGGCGAAGGGCTCGCCGAAGTCCGAGGCCACGTTGGGGCAACTGATGTTGACCTCCAGCAGGTCTGGCGCCGCTTCGGCGATCTGAGCCGCGACGCGTCCGAAGTTCTCCACCCGGTCGGCGAAGATGCTGGCGATGAGCGGTACCCCCAAGGGCGCCAGCTGCGCGCGGGTTTCGATGAGGAGGGCCACCTCGGCCGCCGCCCCCGGGTTGGCCAGGCCGATGGCGTTGAGCAGGCCACCGCCGAAGTCGACGCAGGAGGGGTTGGGATGGCCACTGCGCGGTTGGGTGCCGGCGCTCTTGGCGGTGATGGCACCGGCTCCGGCGCGGGCCGCGCGCACCATCAGGGAAGCGTGGGTGCCGAAGATGCCGGAGGCCAGGACCAGTGGATTGGCCAGCCGTAGCCCGGCGATGCTTACGGCCAGGTCGGGCTTGCTCATGGGTTTTGGAACAGGATCCGGCTCACGAGCCGGGTGCGGCCTGGCGGACGGTGCGCCGGCTGGGCGCGCCGGTGCTGACCTCCCGTGCCAACAGCTCCTCGATCAGCTCCCGTTCGTAGCGTTCGGCTATGGTCTCGCGTGGCCTGAGCAGCATGTAGACGATGATCCCGAAGGCGGGCAGGCCCACCACCAGGACCACGGCGCCGGCACGCAGCAGGCTGTCCCGGCTGCGTGCGCTGATGTCGCGCCAGGCCCAGACGGCCAGGCTGAAGAGCAGGAGCGCCATCGCGGCGCCGAAGCCTGCCGCTGCCAGGCGCATGAGGGGTTTGTAGACCGAGAGAGGAGCCAAGAGGCTGTCCATGGGATCTCCTTGGAGCGGCGAACCGCATCGGCGAATGGAATCGCGGCTTCCGTCCGGTGGGGGGCGGCATTATATCCGGGGCCGGCGGTGGGGGCCAGCAGCTTGTCATCGACCCATTGTTCGTCACCGCGAGCGCGGGGCCTCGCGGCAGACGATCACAAGAACCGGCGGTTAGCCCGGTCCGGCCGCAGCGGCATGCCCAAAGCATCGGCCAGGAGGGGCAGGTAGACCTCGGCCAGGGTCTGGCGGCGCAGGCGCACGGCCCGATCCACGGCATACAGCAGGGCGTTGTAGACCTCGGGGCCGCCCCAGTCGGTGGCCAGCTGCCCTAGGATGGGGGTCATCGCCGCCGCGCCGCCGCTCAGCAGTTCGGCGTCGAGATCGCCGATGCTTCGGGGATCGCCGGCCTGATGCGCGGGCAGGTCCACGCGCAACAGGTCGTCCATGGCGGCCAGGCGGACGAAGCAGCTGACGATTGCCGGCGATCCGGCCACCTCAGCCCGCTGCAGGATTTCCAGGGAGCCGCCGATGAAGCCGCGGCGGCCAAGCACCACGGGATGGGAAACGCCACTCTGGTCGCCCGCCCAGCGGCCGATCAGGGCGGCGTCGCTCCAGGAAGCGGGGATGTCCAGCCGCCCGTCCAGACCGGCGGATTCCCGCCAGACCTTGACATGGGTGGCCTCGCGGCTGGTCTTGGCCACGGCGACGATCCCCACACCCGCCGCCTGTGCGGCGCTCATGATGCCCAGGTAGGCATCCAGAACGCGTTGGGGATGATCCGGCAACGCCACATCGGCGTCCAGGCGCAGGGGGTAGAGCTGGGGCAGGAGGCCGTGCAGGGCGCCGTCCAGAAACAACGTGCTTCCCGGCGGCAGGGCGCCCTCGCGCAGCACCTCAGCGGCCAGGGACAGCTCTTGGCCGCGCTGCAGGAGGTCTGCCAGGCGGGCGGCGGTGGTGCGGCCGACAGTGGGCGGCAGCAGCTCGAAGGCGATGCTCGAGCGCTCCAGGCCATCGGTGCCCAGAGCCAGGGCCTGGGCGACGATGAACGTACTCCCGTTGTCCAGATCCAACTGACCCAGGCTGCCGTCTACGGCGCAGGCGGGCTGCAGCGGCGCCCGGTCGGGTAAGGGCGTCCAATGGGCGCGGACCAGATCACCGAGAGCCTGATCGTCGCGCGCGCCTGGGGCGCCAAGCGTGCGTAGCAGTTCGTGACTGCGCCCGGACAGCGCTTGGGCCAGGTCGGCGATGAAGTCCGGCATGGCGGCTCAGAAGTCGGAGCGGCGGGCGCGGAAGGCCATGAAGGTGAGGAAGGTGGCCACCACCTGGAAGGCGGCGAATGGCAGCCGCAAGCGGGTGGTATCGGCGAAGCTCGCCAGCAGAGAGGGGTTCAGGAGGCGGATCGCATCCTTGAGAACCAGGGCTTCCCACATGCTGCCCACCTGCACCAGCAGGCCGACCAGGAACGCGCCCAGCCACAAGAGGTCGGCATTCTGCTTGAAGCTGCTCCATGCGCTCCAGGCGACGATGCAGCAGAGCGCAAGCAGCGCGGCGCTCAAAGCATAGGCTGCGGCCAGCATGTTGAATCGGGTGGCGAGCTCGGGGGCGTTCATGGTGGGGTTCTCCCGGGCGGGGGTGATCTTTCGGATCCGGCAAATGTTGTCCGATCGATCCGTGGATGCGGGGATCCGGGCGGATGGACGACCGGGCCGCGAGCAGATCGGAGCGAGTATAGCGTGGGGCGGGGATGGGGGCCAGGGGGCGCTTGCCCGGCCCCCGGTTGGGACCCATCGCCTCCGCGGATAGCGGAGCGCCGCTCCTCATGACCCCTGATTCAGCGCGCCGACCTCAAGCGGTCGGCTCAGGCCACCACCCCTACCGTCACCCCCGACCCCATGTTCAGGCGCAGCCGCGCCGCGATTCGCGTATCCAGCTGCAACCGGGCCTGGAAGGCGGCGTCGCGGCCCGGATCCTGGCGGCCGCCATGGGCCACGACCAGGGCCCCCTGCGCCAGGACGCCCAGGCTGAGCAGCAGGTCCAGGCGCTCCGCACGGTCTTCCAGGCCCTCATCCATCAGCAGCAGATCGATGCCGCGGCCCAGCTTGGGGGCCAGCCGCTCCACCTCGCCGATGCGCAGTTCCACCCGCTTTGACAGTTCTGCGGCGCGCAGGGCCCGCTGTGCCAGGTTGACCCGGGCCGTGTCCTTCTCGATGGCGATCAGCGATCCACCCGTGGCGGCCAGGGCCGAGGCCAGCCACAGCGAGCTCGCGCCCGCACCGGCGCCCAGCTCCAGGGCCCGCCGGCTGACCCTGGCGGCGGCCAGCACATGCACCAGCGCGCCCACCTCCGGCGGCAGCAGTTCCAAGGAGGCCTTGGCGCCTTCCTGCTCGGCCAGCCGCCCGAGGCCCTTGTTCGCCGCCGCGCTCAGTCCCGCGCGGCAGCTGCCCGCCAACCACAGCCCGCCGGCGGCCAGGCGCAAGGGCGCCAGGACCGGCACCAGGGGGGAGGGTGATGGTCTGTTGGCCGGAACCTCGTCAAGCACCGTCTCATCGGTGGGACCTGAGGGCCTAGCAGCTGCGCCCCCAGGCGCGGAGCCGCCGGTCGACGACTGCATGGCCGGTCGGCGCGCCCCGGCGCCCTTGCCCGCAGCGGGCGTCGCGGTGGCCGGGAGCAGGAAGAGGGCCACCCCAGCGGACATCGCCGTCGCTGCGTCGGCACCCTCCGCCAACAGCGCGAGGCTGACTCCGGCCGGCGGCACGCCATCGTCCGGCAAGGCCATCGGCGCCAGCCCTTTCGGCAGTTGGGATCGCCAGCCGGCATCCCAGGCCGCTTCAGGACCCGGTAGCCAGAGCTTCGATGTGCGCAGGGCCCGGGCCAGAAAGGCCAGCAGCGGTGGGGGGGGCAGCGGGCTCACGGGAGCGGGGCCTGCGATGCGGGGGGCGCGGAAGCGGGACTCTCGCCGAAGGGGGCCATCGCCGGGCGGGCCTCGGCCAGGCGGGCCATGAGCGTGTTGTGCAAGCGCCCGTTGGAGGCCACGATGCGCCCCGCGTCGGGCCGCATCGGGCGGCCTTGGTCATCTGTCACCGTCCCGCCGGCCTCGCGCACCAGGAGGATGCCCGGCGCCACGTCCCAGGCTTGGATGCCGCGCTCCCAGTAGGCGTCAAAGCGGCCGGCGGCCACATAGGCCATATCCAAGGCGGCGCTGCCCATGCGGCGGATGCCGCGCACCAGGGGCATGACCGCGGCGAACTGGGTCAGGTTGTTGTCCGGATTGGCTTGTTTGTCGTAGGGGAATCCTGTGGCTACCACCGCCTCCTCCAGGGATCGGCGCGGCGAGACCGCCAGGCGCCGCCCGTTCAGCCATGCCCCGCCCCCACGGCGGCTGGTGAAGATCTCGTCGCGGAGTGGATCAAAGGTAGCGCCCAAGAGCACCTCGTCGCCCACGGTCAAGGCCAGATTGACGGCGAAGACCCCGATGCCGTGCGCGAAGTTGTTCGTGCCGTCCAGGGGGTCGATCAGCCAGCGGGGAGTGGTCGCGGCCGTGGACCCCGCCGCGCCGCCCTCCTCAGCCAGCAGCCCATGTCCGGGGAAGGCGGCCTTCAAGCGGGCGACGATCAGGGCTTCGCTGTCCAGGTCGGTCTGCGTGACCAGGTTGTGGGCGTGGCCCTTGTGAGCGGCGCGGACGTCGCCCGTCGCCTGCCCCAGCTCGTAGCGTTCCCGGAGCAGGGCGCCCGCCGCTCGGGCGATGGCCGCGGCATCAGCCAGCCACTCGTCCAATTGCGCTCCAGGAATGTCCTGGGCGCTCAAGGCCTTCCCCCGGCGGCAGCGGTGGCCAGGGCCGGGGGATCGCTGAAGACGACGGCGAAGCGCTGGTCGGGCTCGGCGCCGGCTTCGACGGTGGCCGGGTCCGACCAGTAACGGGCCTCGTAGGGCTCGCCCGCCGGGAGGGGTGGGAAGCTGAAGAGCATCATCGGTGAGCCCTTTCCCACGGGGATCCATTGCGCGGCGTCGCGCGGCACGAGCGGCGCGACACCGGCTTTGGGTGCCAGGCGCAAGGTTCCCTGCGTCCCGCTGACCACACCCGCCACCCAGACGGCGCTGCCCAGAAGACCCTGAACGCGTTGGTAGAGCTGGGGGCGGGACAACGGCTCGCGGGACAGGCGCGCTGAATCCGGCCGCCCGTCGGCCGTCAGGAAGGCCGGGTTGGTGTCGCGCTGCACCCAAGACGCCCAACGATCCTGGTCGATGAGGAAATTAAGGTCGCGTGTGCCGCGGCCGGCGGCCCCGGTGCTACCGCCTGCCTCGCCGCGGAGCCAGCCAAAGGACTGCTCCAGGTCTTTCAGGAAGTCGCGATCGGTGACGCCCTCGTCGGCGGCCAGGGGGCCGGAGACCGACACCATCACCACGCCCACGGACGAGCCGGGGGCGGCTTCGCGCCGAACGAAGTAGGCGGGCCGGTCTCCGACGGCCTGGTTGGCCCAGACGCGTCCGCCTTCCTGGGCCTGCAAGAAATCTCGCGGTCGCTGGTCGCCCGGAAGCGACGGGAAGTAGTTGTTCTGACCGTCGCTGAACAGGTAGCTGCTGACGCCGACATCGCTCAGGTCGGCGCCTGCCGTGGCCTGGAAGAAGAGCAGGCTGTTCATGCCGTCCGCCGCCCAATACACGATGGGATCCACATCATCCAGACCCTCGCGCAGCGGCTTGCAGTACAAGAGTCCCCTGGCATGCAGCAGTTCCAGGTCGGCGCGCAGGTCATCGGACACCGTGGGCTGGAAGCTGGGGAGCGCCTCGCAGGCCGACGTGCCCAGCATCCGGAACCCCGTCTGGCCGACGATCACCGCCAGCAAGGCCAGGCCCAACAAGAGGTAGATGCGCCAGCGGAGCAGGCGGCGAGCGAGGTCGTAGTACATGCAGAGCCTCCTGGGGAGCAGGGTCAGCCGGTGGGGGGCGCGATACCCAGGTCGAAGACGCCATTGATGGAATCCGTCTTCTCGGGCTGGGCCTTACGCGGGGGCATCCCCTCCCGCGCCAGCCAGCCGGAACCGTCCCGGTCGCCCTTCAGTGCGGCCCAGCCGCCCATGACCAAGGGGTCGCGCTCGGCATCGGCGGGGATCCAGATACCGTCCAGGCGGCGAGAGAAGCCCACGCGGGCGAGGGCCGAGGG
>Ga0073904_10000286_pt1 | contig 35608 bp, 30 predicted proteins | sample KloWWTrecipitate_FD_66668 | JGI IMG/M metagenome (GOLD analysis project Ga0073904, IMG submission 66668) | Active sludge microbial communities from Klosterneuburg, Austria, studying microevolution and ecology of nitrifiers - Klosterneuburg... | ecosystem: Engineered > WWTP > Aerobic digester >... | reverse complement strand
TCGCGCTGAGCGGGGCGGCACCCCGCGGGGTGCCGGGCGGTCAGCGGGCCGCGCGGGAACATGACAACAACAGGGGCAGATCGCACACGTGAGTGACGAGCGCATTCTCGCCAATCTGATCGCCAGGCAGGCGGTCGAACATCCGGACCTGGATGTGCTGACCTTCGTGGACGTGACGGCCGATGGCGGATTCGCCGAGGAGATCCGCAGCTTCCGCGAATTGCGCGACAACGGGCAGCGCGTGGCGCAGGCGCTGGGCGATGCCGGCATGCAGGCCGGGGATCGCTTCGCACTGTTGATGCAGAACCACCCCGAGTTCGTCGACGCCATGGTCGGCTCGAGCATCGCCGCTACCGTGTTCGTGCCGATAGACCCGCGCACGCGCGGCGAGAAGCTCGCGTTCATGCTCGGATTTTCCGGATGCCGCGGCGTGATCTGCGCCGATTATGCGCTCGGCCACCTGATGGCCGTGATCCGCGAGCTGGTGGAGATACGCTGGGTCTGGGTGCTGCGCACGGGGGCCGTGCAGCACCTGCCTGCATCGGGCGTGAGCCCGCGCTGGCTGGACGAGGTGCTGCCTGTCGCGGTCCCCGCGCTGCCGGTGGCGGTGGACAGCCCCGAGCAGACCATGCAGATGCTGTTCACCTCCGGCACCACGGGCGATCCGAAGGCGATACTCGCGAACTACCTGCGCTTCCATGCGGTGGGCTCCATTGCCCCGCTGATCGGCTGGAGCGCCGCGGACGTCTTCTATACCGGGCTGTCGCTCACGCATGCCAACGCGCAGCTGATCACGCTGGGCAACGTGCTGACACTGGGCGCGCGCGGCGTGATCAGCCGCCGCTTCACCAAGTCGCGCCTGTGGGACATCTGCCGCCGCTACGGATGCACCACCTTCAACCTGCTCGGCGGCATGACCACCGCGGTCTACAGCGAGCCGCCGCGCGCCGACGACGCCGACAACCCCGTGCGCCTGGTGCTGAGCGCCGGCATGCCCGCCGCGATCTGGCAGAAATTCGCGCAGCGCTTCGGCGTGCAGATCTTCGAGTTCTACGGCGCGGCCGAGGGCGGCATGAGCTTCAACCCGCCCGGCGTCGGTCCGGTCGGCAGCATCGGCAAGCCGCCGCCCACGCTGGAGGCGAGGATCGTCGACGAAGACGACCGCGAGTGCGCCCCGTTCGAGCAGGGCGAGATCGTGTTCCGCAACGCCGATGGCAGCTGCCCGCCCGTCGAGTACTTCCAGAATCCCGAGGCTTCCGCGAAGAAGACCGCCGGCGGCTGGCTGCGCATGGGCGACGTGGGCCATCGCGATGCCGGGGGCTGGCTCTACTTCGACTACCGCAAGGGCGGCGGCATCCGCCACAACGGTGATTTCGTCAACGTCGCCTTCGTCGAGAAGGCCATCGCGGAGCACCCCGGCGTCGATGACGTCTTCGTCTACGGGATCGAGGCCGATTCCGGCGTTCCCGGCGAGAAGGACGTGGTGGCCGCGGTGGTTCCCGCGCCCGGCGCCGCGTTCGACGTGGCCGAGCTCTACCGCCACTGCCGCGCGGCACTCGAATCCAACTTCGTGCCGGGCTACATCCAGCTCATGTCCGAGATTCCCAAGACGGCCTCGGAAAAGCCGCAGGAGCGCTTCTGCCTGGAGCACTTGCGCACCCACCCCGAAGCCGTGTTCACCGAAAGCAGCACCAGCGAACCCTTGCGGAGAAAATCATGAACGCCGAAGTCGTCGTCTACGGAGCCAGCGGATATACCGGCAAGCTGATTGCCTGGCATCTGGCCGAGCGCGGAATTCCCTTTATCGCCGCGGGCCGCAATGCCCGTCGCCTGGCCGAGCAGATGGCGAAGGTGCCGGAGCTCGCCGGGGCGCGCTACGAGTGTGTCGCGGTGGAGCATGAAGAGGCCGCGCTCGCGAAGCTCTTCAGCGGCAGGAAGGTGGTCTACAACGTCGTCGGGCCGTTCATGCAGCTCGGCGACCCCGTGGTGAAGGCCTGTCTTGCCGCGGGCTGTCATTACCTCGACACCACCGGCGAGCAGGACTGGATGCTGCACCTCAAGCGCAGCTACGGCCCGGACTTCGCGCAGAAGGGCCTGCTGCTGGTGCCGGCCTGCTCGTGGATGTGGCTGGCCGGGCAGCTCGCCGCGGAAGTGGCGCTGGAACACCCGGGCATCGACAGCCTCGACATCTGCTATCTCGCCGACTCGAACACCAGCGTCGCCTCGACGATGTCGTTCCTGCGCATGCTGACCAAGGACCAGTTCTTCCTCGAGCACAACCGGATGTGCACCTGGCCGCAGGCCACGGCTTACCCGGTGTCGATCCCGGGCGTGCACCGCGTGCTGAATGCACTGCCGTGGAGCGGCGGCGGCGAGCCGGTTTGGTACGAGGACGATGCGCGCGTGCGCAACTGCAGCGTGCTGGTGGCGTTTCGCAACCAGGCGATGCTGCAGGCCATCGTCGACATCCTGGTGGAGTTCGAGCACAAGCACAAACACCTGCCGGTCGCGGAGCAGGAGAAGATCACCAACGAGCTCGGCAACCAGCTGGTATCGGTGGAGCCCGAGCGCGAGAGCCCCGCCCTGAACCGCAGCCTGCTGTGCTGCCACGGGCGCGGCGACACCGAATCGGTCAGCGTGGTGTTGCGCGGCAATTCGCCGTACATCCAGACCGGAGTATTCGCCGCCGAGGCGTGCCGCAAGATCCTGCTCGGCACGCACCGCGGCAAGGGATTCATGTCGCCGGCCGGCGCCTTCGGTGCGCGCGAGATGATCGCGGCGATCGCTGCCAGCGGACAGCTCGCGTGGGATACGCGTACGGTCTGAACGGATCGCCGCGATGATGAAGAGCAATGCAGGAGTGTCTGGCGCACGGCCGCCGGGGGGAAGCGCTTGAAGACGATCAGGCAACGTATCTCGGCGTTCACGATACGCCATGCGGGCAAGGTGCTGCTGCTGCTGGCGCTGGTCACGGCGGTGTTTGCCGCGGGGCTGCCGCGCGTGGAGCTGCGCACCATTTTCTCGGATCTCTTCCCGAGCAATCATCCCTTCGTGCAGACCTTCCGCGACCACCCGAACTTCGGCAACCCGCTCACCGTCACGATCATGGTCAAGCGCAAGGACGGCGACATCTACAACGCCGAGACGCTGCAGAAGATCTGGAACATGACGCGGGACATCGACCTCACGCCCGCGGTCGACCATGACCAGGTCCTGTCCATCTCGACGGAGAAGGCGCGTTTCCAGGAAGCCACGCCCTTTGGCATCGACAGCCAGCCGCTGATGGGCGACCACGCGCCGGCCACCGCGGAGGAGATCGCCGAGTTTCGCCGCCGCGTGGAGAAATCGCCGAATTCGCGGCAGTTCCTGATCTCCGCCGACGAGTCCGCCACGCTGATCCGCGCCACCTTCATCGAGCGCTTGCTGGATTACGGCGAGAGCTTCGAGTACGTGCAGGCGCTGGTGGAGCGCGAGCGCGACGCGAACCACGAGGTCTACGTCGCCGGGCAGCCCGTGCTGACCGGCTGGGTGTACCGTTACGAGAAGCAGATGTTCGGCATCTTCGCCGTGACCATCACGGCACTGCTGCTCTCGCTGATCGTCTACATGCGCAATGTCGCGGGCGTGATCGGGCCGCTGGTGACCAGCGCCACCGCGGCGATCTGGGGTTTCGGCTTCGTCGGCTGGCTGGGCATGCCGATCGAGCCGCTGATCATGGTGGTGCCGCTGCTGCTCATCGCGCGCTCGTTCAGTCATTGCGTGCAGTTCACCGAGCGCTTCTACGAGGTCTATCACCACGTGCGCGACAAGCGCAAGGCGGCCGAGATCTCGATGGGCGTGATGATGGCGCCGGGAACGCTCGGCATCGTCACCGACGCGGCGGGCCTGTTCCTGATCGCGATCGCCCCGATTCCGGCAATGGAGCGCTTCGCGCTGTTCTGCGGCTTCTGGGCGCTGATGCTGATCCCGACCAACGTCATCATGTCCGCGCTGCTGCTCACCTTCCTGCCCGAGCCGCGCAACGTTGCCGCGATCATCGGTGAGGACGGGAAGCACTCGCCGCTGCACGCCGGCATCAAGCGCCTGCTGGGGGTGACGGGCTCGCTGAGCCACGGTCGCAAAGGGCGCGTGCTCGCCGTGGTCGTGCTGGTGGTGACGGTACTGGCGGTAGTGAAGCTCGGGGACCTGAAGGTCGGCAATCCGGTGGAGGGCAGCAGCCTGCTGTTCGAGGATTCGGAGTACAACGTCGCGGTGGGGAACATCAACGCGCAGTTTCCCGGGCTGAACACGCTGGAGATCGTGTTCGAGGCCAAGGAGGCGAGCAGCGTGCGCCGCGTGATGCACCAGGCCGACACCATCGCGACGATGAACGCGCTGCAGCGCATCGTCGAGAACGACGAGACCCCGCCCATGGCGACCCTGTCATTCGCCGATTATCTGCCCGAAGCCAACCGCCTGTTCAGCGGTGGCAATCCGAAATGGGCGCCGCTCGATCCGAGCGACGAATCGGTCGCCGCGGCCGCGGGCGCGGTGCTGTTCGGCACCAGCCCGAAGGCCTTCCTGCACGTCACCGATTTTATCCAGGAGAACGGCACGGTCTCGCTCTGGTACAAGGACAACAAGCAGGAGACCGTCGATCGCGCACTGGCGCAGGCGCGCGCCGCGGTCGAGAAGGTCGGCGCGGAGCACGAGAACTTCCGCATCCGCCTCGCCACGGGCACCATCGCGCTGCAGCAGTCGATCAACGACACGGTGGACCGGTACCAGTACATCATCATGGCGCTGCTGAACGTCGTGATGCTGTTCAGCTGCGCCTATGCCTACCGGTCCTTCGTCGCGGGCATCCTGCTGCTGATTCCGGTCAATCTATCGAACGTGCTGCTTGGCGCGGTGATGGTCTCGATGGGCATCGGACTGGACGTGAACACCTTGCCGATCACCGCGATCGGCATCGGCGTGGGCATCGATTACGGCATCTACCTGCTCAGCCGCATCTGCGAGGAATACCAGCTGCACGAGAGCTACGAGAAAGCGATCGCGGAGGCGGTCGGCACCACCGGAAAGGCGATCTTCTTCACCGCGACGATCGTGCTGATCGCGATCCTGCCGTGGTATTTCCTCTCGGAGCTGAAATTCCTCGCCGACATGGGCCTTCTGCTGGTCATGGTGATGCTGATCAACATGGTGATCGCGCTGCTGGTGCTGCCGCTGCTGGTGTGGCTGTTCAAGCCGAAGTTCGTCGGTTCGAAGGACCTGCTGGTCGGCGAGGGCGTGGACCTGTCGGATTACGCGACGTGAGAATGGTTTCGATAACGAGTATTTCCACTGGAGGACTGACCCATGCGCATCAGAAAATATGACTTCAACTACAGTCGCCGTGCCTTCCTGGACAAGATGGCGACCGGCGCGATGGCCGCCGGCGTGCTGAGCCCGCTGTGGCCGCTGATCGCGCGCGCCGGCGACATCACCAAGGCCTACCCCGAGGAACTGCTGTCGATCGAGGCGTACACCAAGGGCAAGATCAAGACCGGAGACCTGATCACCGCCGACAACGTCGAGCACGTGAAGGACCTGCTCGACCCGGTGGCCTATGTGCACGTGAGCCAGATGGGACGCCAGATCCGCATCGTGAAGACCACCACCGACGCCACGCGGCTGTTCCCGAGGAAGTATCTCGAGGCGACGCTGAGGAACCAGGGCAAGGCGCGGCTAGATGCCGACGGCAATGTAGTCACCGCCGAGGGCAAGCCGTGGATCGGCGGCAATCCGTTCCCGGATCCCAAGGACGGGCTGGAGGCCTTCTCGAACCTGACCCTGTCCTGGGGCCGCCACGACAACTCCTTCTACGCGGTGCGCGACTGGGACATCGGGCCCGACGGGGACCTGCAGTACGAATACGACTTCTGCTGGGCCGAGCAGAACACCGTGGCGCTGGTGGGGGAGAACGGTCCCTACATGCCGGGCCACGAGGACAAGCTGCGCTTCCAGTCGGTGTGGTTCACGTATCCCAACGACTCCAAGGGCACCTCCTTCCTGAATACCTGGTACTACGACCAGCGCAAGTTCCCCGACCTGCAGGGTTACCTGCCGGCGTTCAAGCGCGTGCGCCGATTCCCCACCAACCAGCGCTTCGAACCGCTGGTGCCCGGAATCACGCTGTTCCTGTCCGATGCCTGGGCAGCCGGTGACCCGATGCTGACCTGGGGCAACTACAAGGTGATCGGTCGCCAGCCGATGCTCGGCGCGGTATCCGAGAACTGGATGGGACCCGACACCAACTACGAGCGCCCGGTTCACGGCGGTGCCAAGGGCAAGACCTTCATGGAGACCGCGATGGAACTCGTACCAGAGACCATCGTGATCGAGGCCGAGCCCACCGGCTACCCGCGCGCGCCGGTCGGCAAGAAGCGCGTGTGGATAGACACGCGCAACATGATGTACGTGGCCTACGTGACCTACGACCGCCGCGGCGAACTCTGGAAGAGCTTCGAGCCGGCTTACTCGGTCTACGAAAAGGGCGACCAGAGGCTGATGGATGGCGCCGAGCCGGCGTGGTCGTGGACGCACGTGCACTGCCACGACGTGCAGACCAACCGCATGAGCCGCTTCGTGCAGGCCGAGGAAGTGCGCGGCGGTTTCCGCTCCGGCTTCAACATCGAGGGCATGTACGACAAGTACCTCACGATGCAGGCGCTCCTGAGGATGGGTACCTGATGCGCCGGCGACGGGAGCCGGCCCGCAGCTGCGCGACGCTGCTGCTGGCGGCGCTGTGCTGCGCCGCGGCCCGCGCAGCGGAGCCCGTCGTGCTGCACCAGGGCATCGTGCACGATGCGCTCTACGACGTGTGCTTCGATGCGCGCGGCGCGGTGGCGGTGGGTGCGGCGGGCGTGGTGCTGAAGAGCAGCGACGCGGGCGCGAGCTGGCAGCCCCAGCCGCAGGAGGCCACGGCACTCGCGCTGCTCGGGGTTGCCTGCACCGACGAGAGGCGGCTCGCGGTCGGGCAGGCCGGGACCGTGCTGGTCGATGACGGCAACGGCTGGCGCAAGGTCGAAACCGGCACCGAGCAGCGCCTGCTGGCGGTTGCCATGAACGACTCGGGGCTGGCGGTCGCGGTGGGCGGATTTGGCGCCGTGATGCTTTCCCGTGACCACGGCGAAAGCTGGGAACCGGTCGTCTTCGACTGGCCGGCGCTGGTGGAGGATTTCGCCGAGCCGCATCTCTACGACGTCGCGGTCGCCGGGGACGGCGCGATCACGCTGGTCGGCGAGTTCGAGATCGTGATGCGCTCGCCCGACGGCGGCGCCACCTGGGCCCGCGTGCACAAGGGCGATGCCTCGCTGTTCGGGCTGCACATCGGGCCCTCGGGAGTGGGTTACGCGGTCGGGCAGGAAGGACGCATCCTGCGCAGCGCCGACGGCGGCGCGAGCTGGGAGGCGCTGGCAGCGCCGGTCGACGCACCGCTGCTGGGGGTTTGGGCCTCCGCCGACGATCGCGTGCTCGTGAGCGGCATGCGCACCATGCTCGCGGGCAGTGCGGGCGGCGCAAGCTGGCGCAGGCTCGAAGGTGCCGACATCGCGACCGGGTGGTATGCCGCCCTCGCGCCGGCAACGGCGGATGCGCAGCGCATCGTCAGCGTCGGCAACGCTGGCCGCGTGCTGGGTTTCGCGCCGACGGTCACGGCAGAAGAAGACGATAAACACCAACCATGATGGAGGCTTCCATGAGCAAACCACGCAGACTCGCTGCAGCGATACGCGGTGTCACGCTGGTCTCGGCGGCGCTCGCCGCGCCCGCGGCGCTCGCGCTGGACCTGAACGTCTCGGGCTTCATCCGCCAGGAGATGGCCTACAAGATCACCGACGACGAGAACCCGTTCAACCAGCAGGGCAACCTGTACAACGGCAAGCCGGTGGACAACTTCGTGCACGGCCTCTATGGCCTGCCACCGGAGATCACGCGCCCCGATTACTCCGAGTCCAACGACTGGAACCTGCAGGTGACGCGCGGCGAACTGGATGTCGCGGCAACCTTCAGTGAACACCTGACCGGTGCCATGAAGGTGCGCGCCTACTACGACCACGGTGTCTACGACGATTTCGGCGACGTGAATTTCTTCGAGGTACCGTACCGCGGGGATTGCGCGACCCGCCTCGAGGTCTGCGGCGACGACTACATGATCGACCTGCCGTCGCTGTACCTCGATTACACCAACGGCGGCTTCTGGACGCGCATCGGCAACCAGCAGATCGCCTGGGGCGAGTCGATCTTTTTCCGCGTGCTGGACGTTCCGAACGGCCTCGACCTGCGCCGACACAGCTTTCTCGACTGGGCCTCGGAGGAATATTCCGACGAGCGAGTGCCGGGGCTTGGCATTCGCTCGAGCTACCGCTTCCAGAACAACTGGGAGATCGAGGGCTTCGCGCAGGAATTCAACCCCACGATCTACGCCAACGAGAACACGCCCTACAACGTGATCGCCTCGCAGTTCGTGGTGCAGCAGGAAGAGACCTTCGACGAGGTCGACGATGAATGGAACTTCGGCGCGCGGCTGCGTGGCCAGATCGGCGAGCTGGGGCTGCAGTTCATCGCGGTCAGCCGGCGCAATCCGGATGGCGCGTTCCGCTGGACCACGTCCAAGGTGAACCCCTTCGTCGCGGCCGGTATCGGCGCGGCCGACCCCGATCTGGGCGGCGTGACGCTTGGGCAGTTGCTGGCGCAGACGCCGTTCCAGCCCTTCACCGGCCAGGGCGTGTTCACCGCGCGCGAGTGGTTCGACTATTCGGGCATGGCGCGGCTCAACGGCGCCAACCTGCAACAGTTGCTTGACGACTTCCCCGCGGCCAAGGCCCTGACGGGTGCCAACGGTCTGCCGACCACCGGGGTCGACAATCTCGCGACCTCCACGCTGGTGCTCGATGCCTTCTTCTCGCCCATCCTCGGCCTCGGCGACCTGCGCGGCCACATCGAGCGCAAGTTCCATCGCGAGGAGATCTTCGGCATAGGCATGAACTACATGTTCTATGCCGAGCCGGATTCCCTCCTCGACCAGCTGATCGTGCGCTTCGAGGCGACTGTCACGCCGGACAAGATGTTCACCGATCCTTCGCTCGGGCAGGAATTCCTCGAGGAAACCGAGTGGGCGACCTCGCTGGTGTTCGAGAAGTACCAGCGCTTCTCCGAGACCTTCCCGGCGACGTACATGGTGCTGCAGTGGTTGCACAAGTCCGAGAGCGACCTGTTCGGGCGTCATCTCGATGGCTTCGACGGGGATGCGAGTCGCTCGCCGCCCGCCGGCCGTGACCAGTTCGACGCGATAGCCTTCGCGATGCAGCAGCCCTCGCCGACGCTGATGTGGCGCTTCGACCTTGCGGTGCTCTACGACGTGGAGGGCGGCATCCTGGTGCAGCCCGGCGTGCGTTGGAAGCCCTCGAAGTCCTACACGGTCGAGCTCTACGCGAACCTGCTGGAAGGGGATAACAACGACTCCATGGGCACGTTCCAGTGGTCCGATGAGGTCGGCTTGCGCCTGGGCTATCAGTTCTGATGGACGTGCTCGAGCAGGGCATGTCGCTGGCGCGCCTCGGCGGACCGGTGGTCCTGGTGCTATTGGCGATGTCGGTGGTTGCCCTGGCGGTGTCCGCTTTCAAGATGCTGCACATCGGCACGCTCACGCGCGGCTCGGGCGTGGCGGAGCGGGCGCTCGATCACTGGGTGCGTGACGATACCGATGCGGCGCTCGCGCTGCTGGGACGCACGCGTGGCGAGGCGCCGGCGCTGCTGCGTGACGGCATGCAATGGCTCGGCGCCGGCAAGCCCGCGCCGAGCGTGCGCGAGGAGCTGGTGCGCCGCGCCACGCGCCTGCTCGCGGATGCGGGCAACCTGCTCGGCGTGATCGAACAGGTGGCGTACCTCGCGCCACTGCTCGGGCTGCTCGGCACCGTGCTCGGGATCATCGACGTGTTCCAGGGTCTCGCGGCGCACGCGGATGCGAGCGCGGGAACGCTCGCGGGCGGCATCTGGGAAGCACTGCTCACCACCGCGGTGGGGCTGTGCGTCGCGGTGCCGTTCGCGATCGTGCACGCGGCGCTCGAGAACCGCATCGAGCGCTTCCGTGCGCGCATGGAGGACGCGCTGACGCGGCTGTTCACCGTCACCTTGTACCGGGCTGGTTGAGACGCGGGAGGCACGCCGATGCTGCAGTCCGTCCGGCATGCACACTCCGCCAAGCGCGTTGCGATGACGCCGCTGATCGATATCGTGTTCATCCTGCTGCTGTTCTTCATATTGCAGAGCAATTTCACGCAGTTCCGCGAGCTGCTGCTGCCCGTGCCCGCGACGGCGGAGGGCGCGCGGGAGGGCCCGCGCCAGCTGCGAATCGAGGTGGGCGCAGACGGTCGCCTCTGGATCGACGGCGTGACGCTCGCCGCCGGCGGGCTCGGGGAGTTCCTGGATGGCCGGGACCTGCCTGGCGCAACGCCCGTGGTGCTGGTCGCGGCACCCGCGGTGCCGGTGCAGCTGCTGGTCGATCTCTGCGACACGCTGCGCTCGCGCAAGCTCCAGGGGATCGATATCCGCGCGCTGGAGGCGCCCTAGCGCCATGATCCGCCTGGGACGGCCGGCGCGGCGCGCCAAGGACCACGACGACAAGCTCGTGCCGATGATCAACGTGATCTTCCTGCTGCTGATGTTCTTCCTGATCGCGGGCAACCTGAAACCGCTGTTCAGCGAGGAGCAGCTCATACCGCTTTCGCGCAGCGAGGCGCTGCGGGCGCACGCGCGGATCGAACTTTCCCTGGCGCGCGACGGCGTGCTGACGTGGGGCGACGAGGCGATGGGCGCGGCGCAGCTGGGCGCGCGCCTGCGCGCGCTGCCCGATGGCGTGCCCGCCGCGCTCAGCCTGCGTGCCGACGCGCGCGCGCAGGCCTCGGCGCTGCTGCCCGTGCTCGATGCAATGCGTGGCGCCGGCGTGCAGCGTATTGCCATCGTCACGCTGCGCCGCTGAGGCCGATGCGCCCGCGCCGCCTGCTGCTCTGGATCGCGCTGCTCGCCGCTTCGCTCGTGCTGCATTTCGCGTTGTCGTGGCAGGCCGGGCGCGAGCTCGGGCTGCCCGGCGCCGGGGAGCCCGAGCAGGCGAGCGTCGCCGGGATACGGCTGGCGCCGCAACCGCCCGAGCCGGAGCGCGAGGAGCTGGTGTTCGAGGCGCCTCCCTCCATGGTCCAGCCCGCGGCGCTGCTCGCCTCGACCGCTGCCGTGACGCCGCCGCCGAACGTCAACCTCGCGCTGCGCGCCGCGGCCGGAGCGGGCAGCGAGATGCCGATGCCGGCGCCGGTGCAGGGCTTTGGACTGCAGCAGGCGCGCGGCATGGGCGCTGCGGGCTTCGGCACGGGTATCGGCAACGGGCTGAGCAATTCGAGCAACCGCTTCGCGGCCTACGTGCAGGGCCTGCGCGACACCGGCCTCGACGTGGTGTTCGTGATCGATGCCACCGGCTCCATGGACTGGGTGCTGGTGGAAGTCAGGAAGCGCGTCGCTGACATCGCCGATGCCACGCGCTCGCTGGTGCCGCTCACGCGCTTCGGCGTGGTGGCCTACCGCGACCGCGACGACCCCGGGTTCGTGGTGCGCGAGCAACCCCTGACCTTCAGCCTCGCGAAGCTCGCGCGCTTCGTCGACGCCCTGCGCGCCGAGGGCGGCGGCTCGTGGCAGGAGGCGGTGGATGCCGGGCTCGAGGCCGCGGTGAACCGCGCCGGCTGGCGTCCCGGCGCCAAGCGCGTGGTGTTGCTCATCGGGGACGCACCGCCGCACGAGAAGGACATGGAGCGCACGCTGGCACTGGCGCGCGAACTCGCGCGCGCCGGCGGCGAGATCTCGGTGCTCGATGTCAGCAACGACGCCAATCCCGCGCTGATCGAGGCGAGCCTGGGGCGCAAGGTCAATCGCGCGCTCTACCGCGAGCGCCCGATGCTGCAGTACGAGAGCATCGCGGAGGCCGGTGGCGGCACGGCGGCGACCATGGATGGCGACATCCGCATCACGCGCCAGCTGGTCTCGCTGATCATGGGCGGGCAGTTCTCCGCCGAGATGAGCCTGCTGCTGGAGGGGCTGTGATGCGAGGGGCGCACTCCACCGCCGCCGCGCTGCTGGCGCTGCTGATCGCTTGCGTGGCGCTGCTGGCGCGTGGCGAGGACGACGCCGTCCACGCCTTCGCCGCGCAGTTGCCCGAGGCCGCGCAATGGGACGCCGCCCGCTTCAGTGAGCGTGCGGATGCCTTCGGCAAGCTGGTGAGCGCGGCGCGCGACGCCATGGCTGGTGCACCGGCGCAGCAGCGCCTGCGCGCACTCGGGGACGAACTGCACGCTGCCTGCCGCGCCAGGATCCGTGCGCTGGAGGCCGCGACCGGCGAGGACGAGGCGAAACTCGAGGATCTCTACCGCTCGGAGCAGTGGTACGCGATCAACTACGCGCTCGCCGCCGTACGCTACTGGCAGGCGTGGATCGATCTCGCGCTTGCCGGGACCGCCGGCGACGACGCAGCGCGCCTGCCGGCGTTGTCGCGAGCCGAACGCGGTTTCCAGTCCACCGCGGTGCGCATCCTGTACCCGGGGCTGGTCTACGGCAGCTGGCTCGGCATGGCCTATGTCGAGCGCTTGCGCGGCGATGATGCGGCGGCGCAGAGCCGCCTGGAGCTGCTCGCCGGCGCGCTCGCCGCCGATCCCGGCAACCCGCTCGCGAAACTGGTCGCCGACGAGCTCGCGTTGCTCGCCGTGCGGCGCGGCGAGGCCGTGAGCGCGTTGCCGGCGGGCAAGGGCAGGCTGGAACCGGCTCTCGCGCGCCGCCTGCAGGAGGAAGCCTTCGCCCTGCTGGAAAAGCGCCGCAGCGACGGCATCGCGGCACTGGAGGCCGCGGAGCGCCTGCGCCGCCTGGTCGATGCGGGATACCTCGACGATGCCTTGCTCGCGCGGATGCTCGCCTGGCGCAACGAGCTGGTCGGGCGCGATGTGGGCACCATCGGCCTGCTGCTGGACGCCGAGTACGCCGCCGCGCACGAGCAGTACGAAACCGCCGTGTTGAAGTACCGCGAGTTCGCGGCCAAAGGCGGTTTCGAACTGCCCATCGACAGCGCGCCGTTGCGCTACAACTACGCCGTCGCGCTGCATCGCCTGGGCTACGAACGCGAGGCCCTCGAGGTGGCGATGCAACTGCGCGAGGACCGCGCCGTTGGTCCGGCGGCGCGCAAGCTCGTCTTCCTGGCCGCGGAGCGCATCAACCGCGATCAACCCGGCGCCGCGAACCGCGCCGCCCTGAGTCGTGCCGCGCGCGATTTCCTTGCGGCCTCGCCCGATGACAAGGACGCCGCCTTCGCGCACCTGGCGCTCGCCGGCGGCGGCGACGCCGCGGCGCGGACTCACCTCGCCGCGGCGCGCCGCGACCCGCGCACGCGCGCCGCGGTGGAGGGCGTGCGCCTCGATGCCGCGGTTGTCGCGTTCACCGCTGCGGCGGCGCGCAATGACCTGGCCGCGCGCGCCAGCGCCGCGCGTGAGGCGCTGGCGGCCATCGATGCCCTGCCGCGCGCCGAGCGGCACGCGCTGCCGTTGCGCGTGCTCGCGTTGCAGATGCGCGTCGCCAGCGGCGATACCGGCGAGCGCACCTTGCGCGAGCTGCAGGAGCTGCAACTCGCCGCAGGCACCGATGCCGCGCTGCTGCGCGTGCTGGCGTGGAGCAGGCTGCGCGCGCTGTCCGGCGATGCGCTGTCGGGGTACATCGGCGCGCTGGGGCGCCCGCCGTCCACCGCCGATGCGACCGAACTGGTGGCGTTCCTGCAGGAGCGCGAGCAGGCACGCGATTTCGCGACACTGCAGGAGCTGGCGGAGCGCGCGCTGCCGGCCTTCGCATCGCAACCCGACGTGGCGCGCCAGCTGGTGCTGATGCGTCATCGCGCGCTCACCGCGCTCGAGCGGGAGCAGGAAGCGTTCGTCGTTGCGCAGGAGATGGTCCAGGCCTACCCGGATTCGGGCGATGCGTGGCTCGCCTACGCCGAAAGCGCCGGGCGCAGCGGCGACACCTTCGCCGCCGATCGCGCCTGGGCCCGGATCGCCACCGCCACACCCGAGGGCTCCGACCGCTGGCTCGATGCCACGTTGCGCCGCGTGGCCTTGCTGTCGCGTACCGCGGGCGCGCAAGCTGCGCACTGCGATCTGCTGGCCCGCGCGGGCCTGTACCGGGAGCGCATGAATGCCGCGCTCGGCAAGCAACTCGCCGAACTGGAGCGGGAGAATCGCTGCGATGGCTAGCTGTGGTGGTGCGCGGGTTCGAGCATGCAGGAGCCTCGCCGCGGCGCCGGGCGATGGTCTCTCGTATATGGCGCACAAACCAGCGCAGGAGGGAGCAGCGCCATGGTAAGGATCCGCAAGTACCACGCCGACTACTCGCGCCGGCTGTTCCTGCAGCGGCTGGGGCAGGGAATGCTGGCCACGGGCGTGCTGATGCCGCTGTGGCAGGCGATTGCGCAGGACGGGGACAGCGCGCGCGCGTATCCGGACGAAGCGCTGTCGCTCGAGGCTTACACGAAGGGCAAGGTGAAGGCCGGCGACGTGATCAGCGCCGGCAACGTCGAGTATGTGAGGGACCTGCTCGACCCGATCCAGTACCTCCAGGTCGCGCAGATGGGCCGCCGGCTCGACGTGCTGGACACCACCACGGACATCATGCAGCTGAGCCCGTGGGAGTATGTCGAAGCGACGCTGCGCAACAAGGGGCGCGCACGCTTCGCCCCGGATGGCAACGTGGTCACCGACGAGGGCAGGCCTTGGATCGGCGGCAACCCGTTTCCCCAGCCCGGCAGCGCGCTCGAGGTATTCGCGGGGATCACGCTGAGTTGGGGCCGGCACGACGTGTCGCTGTACGCGACAAAGGAAGAGGACCTCGACGACGACGGCGACGTGGCGTACCGCTACGAATCGGTGTGGACCGAGTTGTCGCCGGTGGCGCGCGTTTCGCTGGATCCAAAGCCCTACTGGCCCGGACACGAGGACAAGCTGCGCTACCAGTCGATCCTGTTCCTGTCGCCGAACGATGTGAAGGGCACCTCCTTCCTGAACATCTGGCACTACGACCAGAACCGCTATCCCGACCTGTTCGGCTACCTGCCCGCCTTCAAGCGTGTCAGGCGCTACCCCACCAACCAGCGCTTCGAACCGTTGATTCCCGGCTCCACGCTGTATCTCTCGGATGCCTGGGCCGCTGGCGACCCCTTCCTCACCTGGGGCAACTACCGCATCGTGCACCAGGGGCCGGCACTGGGCGCCGTCTCGCGCAGCTGGAACGCGACGCACCCGAACTGGGAGCACACCACGCATGGCGGTGCGAACGGGCTGTCGTTCTGGGATACCGCGGTCGAATTCATCCCCGAGGCCATCGTGGTCGAGGCCGAGCCGGTGAAATACCCGCGCGCGCCGGTCGGCAGGAAACGGGTGTGGTTCGACGCGCGCACGCTGCTGCCGCTCAGCATGGTGAGCTTCGACCGCCAGGGGAAGATGTTCCGCTCCTTCGATGGCGCGTTCTCGCTGTACAGCGACGGCAGCAACGCGGTGATGGATGGCGCGCATCCGTACTGGTCCTGGACGCGCGTGCACGCGCACGACGTGCAGACGAACCGCATCACGCGCCTGCAGCAGGTGCGCGAACTGCCCGGCGGCTACCGCACCACCGTGAACGACCAGGGCGTCTACGAGAAATACCTGACCCAGTCCGCGTTGCAGCGCCTGGGCAGCTGAGCAGAAATTTTGCAGGGGCGCGCCATGCGCGCGGCCATCGGGTTTCACAAGAGAGGAGATCTCCGCATGACACGCAAGCACAAGCTCTGGGCCCTGATGCCCGCACTGCCAAAGGACCTGCTGGTGGCCAGCGTGCGCCAGTACGAGGACGCCGGTCTCGAAGGCGTGTGGTCGCCGCAGCTCTACGGCGCGCCATTCGTGCCGCTGGCGGCCGCGGCCGCGGTGAGCGATCGTCTGAAGCTCGGCACCGGCGTGGCGCTCGCCTTCGTGCGCAGCCCGCTGGAGACCGCGAGTTGTGCGCTGGACCTGGACATGATCTCAGGCGGGCGCGCGGTGCTCGGCATCGGGCCGAGCATCAAGTGGTGGAACGAGGACTGGTACGGCGTGCGCTACGGCAAGCCGCTCGCGCACCTGCGCGAGGTGATCGGCGCCGTGCGCCAGATCATCGCCAAGGGGCACACCGGGGAGCTCGGGCGCATCGACGGCGAGTACGTGAAGCTCGACCTCGAGCGCTTCAAGCTGCTCGCGCCGCCGCTGCGCACCGAGATCCCGATCTACGTCCCCGCCGTGTTCGAGAAGACCTGCGAGATGGCCGGCGAGATCGCCGATGGCCTGCCGGGGCACCCGATCTGGAACGCGAAATGGGTGCGCGACAAGGTCGCGCCGCACCTGGCCAACGGGCTCGCACGCTCGGGTCGAGCGCGCAGGGACTTCGACCTCAACCTGTTCCTGTTCGTCGCGGTGAACGAGGACAAGCGCCAGGCCATCGAGGATGCGCGCGAGACGATCGCCTTCTACGGCCAGATGGCCCAATACGAGGCCTATTACGAGTACATCGGCTTCGGCAGCGAGGCGCGCGCGCTGCAGGCTGCCGGTGCGCGGCAGGACCGCGCCGCGCTGATGGCCGCCTGCAGTGACGAGATGGTCGAATCCATCGTGCTGGCGGGCACGCCGGAGGAGGTGCGCCGGCGCCTCGACGCGATGAGCGACATCGCGGATTCCTTCACGCTGTCGATTCCGTTCTACGGGCTCGCACCCGACAAGGCGGCGTACTACACACAGCGGATTGCCGAGGTCTTCTACGGCTGAGCCGATGTGGGTCGCCATTCATGGCGACAGCAGCTTCGCGAAAGGCACATGTCGGCATGAAGGCCGACCCACAGGAATGCCGACCCACATCGGAGGAGGAAAGATGGAACCACTGCAGGCTTTTTCGCTCGCCGGCAAGGTCGCGCTGGTCACCGGCGCGGCCAGCGGTATCGGGCTCGAGTGCGCGCGCGTGCTCGGCATGGCCGGCGCGCGGGTGATGATGGGTGACATCGACCATTCGGGCTGCGCCGCGGCGGCCGCGGCCCTGCGCGCCGCAGGCCTCGAGGTGCAGGCGCGCGCGCAGGACGTGACCGCCGAAGGCGACTGGCAGGCCAGCATCGAGGCTACCCGGGCAGCCTTCGGCGGATTCGACGTGCTGGTGAACAACGCCGGCATCTACCAGGGCGGCACGCTGGAATCGAATACGCTGGATGAGGTGCGGCGCGTGCACCGCGTGAACGTCGATTCGGTCTTCCTCGGCATGAAATTCGCCGCACAGGCGATGAAGCCGGGTGGCGCGGCAGGGCGCGGCGGGTCCATCGTGAACCTGTCCTCGGTGGCGGGGCTGATCGGCGTGCCGGGGCACACGGCCTATGGCTCCACCAAGGGCGCGGTGCGGCTCTACACCAAGCACGCGGCGGTGGAATTCGGCGCACTGGGTTACGGCATCCGCGTGAACTCGGTGCACCCGGGCTTGATCCAGACCGCGATGGGCGAGAAGGTGTTCGAGGATTTCATGGCCCTCGGCCTCGCGCCCACGCTGGATGAGGCGAAGGCCGTGGTGCTCGGCATGACCGCGGTGGGGCGCCTGGGGACGTCGCGCGATGTCGCCAACATGGTGCTGTTCCTTGCCAGCGACGCGTCGAGCTACGTGACGGGAGCGGAATTCGTGGTCGACGGCGGCATGTCCGCCCGCTGAAGGAGCACAAGCGATGAGAATGGCGAACAAGGTTGCATTGATCACGGGCGCGGGCTCGGGTCTCGGCGAAGCGATGGCGCGGCGCCTGGCGCAGGAAGGCGCGCTGGTGGTGGCCTCGGATATCGATTTCACCGCCGTGCAGGGCGTGGTGGCCTCGATCGTGGCCGCCGGCGCTCGGGCCGAGGCGGAGCATCAGGACGTCACCGACGAGGCGCGCTGGGCCGCGCTCGTGGACGCCATCCTCGCGCGACACGGGCGGCTCGACGTGCTGGTGAACAACGCGGGCATAGCGCTCACCGGTTCGGCGGAAGACACCACGCTCGCGGACTGGCAGCGCACGCAGCGCGTGAACCTCGACGCGGTGTTCCTGGGCACGCGCGAGGCGATCCGCGCCATGAAGACGCGCGGCGGCTCCATCGTCAACATCTCCTCGATCGAGGGCATCGTCGGCGAGCCGCTGACTGCGGCCTACAATGCCAGCAAGGGGGGCGTGCGCATCTTCACGAAATCGGCGGCGCTGCACTGCGCGGCCGAGGGCTACGGCATTCGCGTGAACTCGGTGCATCCCGGCTTCATCCTGACGCCGATGGTCGAGAACGCGCTGGCCGGCATGCCGGCGGAGCAGGCCGCGGCATTCCATGCCCGGATCATCGACAGCATCCCGGTGCGCGCGATGGGCGAAGCGCTCGATATCGCCAACGGCGTGCTGTTCCTTGCCAGCGACGAGTCGCGCTACATGACGGGATCGGAACTCGTGATCGACGGCGGTTACACAGCGAGGTGATGAAGATGTTCGCGTATACGATGGAGCACATCTGCAGCTACGGTGTGACGCTGCAGTCGCCGTTCGAGGTGATCGGCGAAACACCGCTCGGCTTGCGCATCAACGCCTACGTGACCGGTGGCACCGTCGCGGGACCACGCATCCGCGGGGAGTTCCTGCCGGTGGGCGGCGACTGGCTGACGGTGCGCAGCGACGGCGTCGGCGTGCTGGACGTGCGCGCCACGATCCGCACGCATGACGAGGCGCTGATCTACGTGCAGTACCAGGGCGTGCTGGAACTCGGCAACGACGGCTACGCGCGCATGCTGGCGGGCAATCCGCCGCCGTGCGCGCAGATCCGCTCGGCGCCGCGGTTCCTCAGCGCGCACCCGGGGTACCTCTGGGTGAACCGGCTGCAGTGCGTCAACATCGGCGAGGTCGATTTTGCCTCGGCCAGTGTGAGCTACGACGTCTACGCCCTGGGCTGAAGCCGGGCGCCGGCGCGCGGCGCGAAATGCGCTGGGCGGCTACGAGCTTCGATCAGATCAAGACGTGGAGCCGTGGATTACGGCAGAATTCGCCGCGTTGCGACAATGATCCGAGGAGCACACGCATGCCGCATCCCCTGGCCGGTCAGCCGGCGCCGAAGGAGTACCTGACCGACATCCCCGCCTTGCTGGCGGCCTATGCCGGGCGCCAGCCCGATACCGGTGATGCGGCGCAGCGCGTCGCCTTCGGCACCAGCGGCCATCGCGGCAGCGCGCTGGCGGGCAGTTTCAACGAGGCCCACGTGCTCGCCATCGTGCAGGCGGTGTGCGATTACCGCGCGCAGGCAGGCATCGCTGGCCCGCTCTACCTCGGCAAGGACACGCACGCGCTGTCGGCACCGGCCGAGCGCAATGCGCTCGAGGTGCTGGCGGCCAACGGCGTCGATACGCGCATACAGGCGGGCGACGGCTTCACGCCGACGCCGGTGATCTCGCGCGCGATCCTGGCGTGGAACCGCGCGGCGTCCGCGCCGCGCGCCGACGGCATCGTGATCACCCCCTCGCACAACCCGCCGCCCGACGGCGGTATCAAGTACAACCCGCCGCACGGGGGACCGGCCGACACCGACATCACCGGCTGGATCGAAGCGCGCGCGAATGCGCTGATGGCTGCGGGCAACCGCGACGTGAAGCGCGTGCCTTGCGCGCAGGCCATCGCCGCGGCCAGCACGACGCAGGAAGACTTCGTCGGGCCCTACGTCGAGGACCTGGAAAACGTGATCGACATGGCGGCGATACGCGCGGCGGGCGTGCGCATCGGCGTGCATCCGCTGGGCGGCGCCGCGGTGGCCTACTGGCAGCCGATCTCGGGCAGGTACGGCCTGGACATCGAGGTGGTCGACCCGACGGTGGATCCTGCGTTCGCGTTCATGACGCTCGACAACGACGGCAGGATCCGCATGGATTGCTCCAGTCCGCACGCGATGGCGGGCCTCGTCGCGTTGAAGGATCGTTTCGATATCGCCTGGGGCAACGACGCCGACGTGGACCGCCACGGCATCGTGACGCCCTCGGCAGGGCTGATGAACCCGAACCACTATCTCGCGGTGGCCATCGATTACCTGCTGACGCACCGGCCGCAGTGGTCCGCGCGCGCGGCGGTGGGCAAGACGCTGGTGTCCTCGGCGCTGATCGATCGCGTGGTCGCCGGGCTGGGGCGCACCATGCTCGAGGTGCCGGTGGGCTTCAAGTGGTTCTCGGGCGGTCTGCTCGAGGGCAGCTTCTGCTTCGGTGGCGAGGAGAGCGCGGGCGCCTCCTTCCTGCGCCGTGACGGCAGCGTGTGGACCACCGACAAGGACGGCATCATCCTCGGCCTGCTGGCGGCCGAGATCACGGCGGTGACCGGCAGGGATCCCGGCTGGCACTACCGGCGGCTCGTCGCGAAATACGGCGCGCCGTGTTACGCGCGCATCGACGCCGCGGCAACGCCGGGCGAGAAAGCCGCCTTCAAGCGGCTCACGGCGGAGCGCGTCGCGGCCACCACGCTCGCGGGTGACCCGATCACGGCACGGCTGACCCACGCACCCGGCAACGGTGCCGCGATCGGCGGGCTCAAGGTGGTCACGGCCAACGGCTGGTTCGCCGCGCGCCCCTCGGGCACGGAGGACGTCTACAAGATCTACGCCGAGAGCTTCGTCGACCCGGCTCACCTGCAGCTGATCCTGCAGGAAGCGCGGCGGATCGTGGGCGAGGCGCTACGCGGCTGAAGCGGATATCGCGCGCAGGGCGCGCTCCCGTTTTTCAGAAGATTGCGCCAATGATCCGGTCGAGCAGCTGCTCCAGCGGGATCATCGTGAACACCAGCGGCACGAAGGGTATCAGCATCGCTGCGGTGAGCTGGACCAGCATGGTGCGCGAGAAGATGAGGGGCTTCATCTCGCGGATCACGGTGAACGCATTGCCGATGTCCGCTAGCGACTGGATGTCGCCGGTTCCGAGCAGCGCCTCCCGGTCGTGGTCCCCCGAGCGCAGCCAGCGCCGGTCGAACTCGCGCATGTACTCGGCGGTGAAAGCGCCGTACTCCCTGAGCCCCTGGCGCTGAGCGGCGAGGATCTTCGGCGCGAACACCAGCAGGGGAGCCATCAGCAGCACCACGCCCATGGTCACGAGCAGGACGATTTCCAGCTTGAAGGCCGCGAGCGAGGCGCCCTGGTGGAAGATGCGGTTCGCGATCATTCCGGCCACCCCGGCACCGAGCGCGCTCAGCAACGGCGCGAAGGCGTAGGCACTGCCGCCGAGAAAGCCCAGTCCCCCGTTGCGGTCGGGATGGGTCGGGATCAGGTCCAGCTCGATCCGCGACACCTGCCACAGGAAGTGCGCCCAGATCAGCAGACGGTAGCCCCAGCGCAGCAGGATGAACTGCAGCACCGGATTGCTCACGAAGGTGAACCAGAGCCCCGCCGCGGTCAGCGTGCCGGTGCCGGTGCCGGTGCCGGTTCCTACCGTCGCGTACCAGCTCGAGGTGTCGAGCTCGATGTAGTCGCGGATGTAATGGCCCACCGTGTACACGAGCGCGATCAGCGCGAGCTCGACGCGCCACGAATTGCGCCAGGCCATGGCGCTGCGCAAGGCCTCGATGAACCGTTCCATCGATGCCGCGGGAACGAGCCTGCGTTCCACGAATTGCGCCACGATGCCGCGCAGGCGCTGGTGGAGCACGAGCTCGGCCAGGATCATCAGCGGCACGCCGACCAGAAAGCGCGCGTGGGTTTCGATGTCGGGGAGGAACGGTATGTCGACGCCGCCCAGCAGTGTTCCCTCGATGGCGCACAGCACGAGCAGCGGCAGCCAGATGATCGCGCTGGCCAGCACGATGCGGCGCGCGACCAGGCTGCCCGCGTCATCGTCCATCCGTGCCTTGCGCAGCAGCTGCCACAGCGGTCCGCCGAGGACGAGCGAGAAGTTCTGCAGTTCGGGAAACGCAACGGCGACGGGGTCGTCCCGGCGTGAAGGGAGGTCTGGATTCATGCGGCGCTTTCCCCCGTTCAGGCTGTCATGTGGCGGATATCGCGTTCGGCCTGCCCGCGCCGTGTCAGGGCTGGGGCATCGCGTCACAGGATAATTCATCCATGCCGGTCAGCGCGCCGAGTTCCTGCAGCGTCGCCTCGATCGTGGCCTTCCAGGGCGAATCATCGGCAAGCCGTCGCGCAACGGGCTGCAGCAGCGCCTCGGCACGGCGCGGACAACCGAGCGCGCCGAGCACCGACGCCAGGTTGTTCGCGAGCGCGGGATCGTCCGGGTTGCGCGCCAGTCCGTCGCGGTAATGCGCGGCGGCACGCGCCGGCGCCTTGTCGCGATAGGCCAGATTGCCGAGCGCGAGAGGTGGCAGCGGCTGCTCCGGCCAGGCGTCGGCGGCGGCCTGCCATGCACGCGTGGCGGCATCGCGGTCCGCAACGCGCTCGAAAGCCGTGGCCGTCTCAAGGTAGCGCCCCGGATCGGCGCCGGCGGGCAGTTCGCCCGGCTTCAGGGCGACCATCGCCCAGCGTCCCGCCCAGTCCCAGGTACGCAGGAATTGCGGCGCGTGCACGGGCAGCTCGCGTTCGCTGCCGCTGTTGAGATACAGGCGGTTGCGTGCGGCATCGAAGCCGGTGAGCACCGCGTAATGCCACACCGGCACCTGCGGCGTGCCGAGATTCTGCAGTACCAGCACCGGACGGCCCGCCTGCAGTTGCCCGAGCAGCGCGCGCGGCTCGCCCGCCAGCACGTAGGGCAGCCGTCCGGCGCGCCGCGTCGCCGCGACGAGCTCGAGCTGCAGGCTGCCCTGGCGCGCCGGCAGGTATACCTGCGGCGCGAGGGTCGCGGGATCGGTCGCGACCCCCGCGGCACCGAGCACGCCGGCGAGCGCGGCAGGGCCGCATTGAAACTCGGTCTGGGCGAAGAACGGCACGGAGGACAGCCGCACCGGTGTCGCGGCGGGTGCGATGGTGTCGAGTTCGAGCGGCGGGTTGAGCGAGCAGCCGGCCAGCAGCGCCAGCGCCAGCATCAGGACGCGCAGCCGGCCGGGGCCGGCCGCGCGCCAGGCGCGGCGCATCGATCAGAGTTTCTTGAAGATATCGATCACGCCGGTGATCTCGAGGATCAGCAGCACCAGGAATACCGCACCGACCAGGCCGAGCGCGCTGCCGCCGGCGGGCAGCTGCTGCAGCTGGCCTTCGAGCCGCGCCAGCTCCGCGTCGCTCAGCGAGGCCACGCGCAGCTGCGCCTGCTGTGGCTCCACGCCGAGCTCGATCATCGCGCTGCGCACGTCCTCGCGCGCCAGCGTTGCGCTCACCGCGGCGATGCGTTGCTCGCGCGCGTCCATCGTCACCGCCTGTTGCGTATCGATGACCGCCGCGGCGACCCCGGTGCTGAATCCCGCGCAGACAAGGCTGCCCGACAGGGCGATTGCGACCAGTTTCTTGCGCATGTTCCATTCCTCCCGGACCGTTGCTTTTCGTGCGGCGCCCGAAGCGCGAGGCGCGAGCATAAGAGCACGGTTTGGCCATGTCCACCGTGAATCCGCGCCGCGGGCCGCTCGCGTGGCGCAGGTCACGGATTGGCGTGGCGCGTGGTGGCGCTTGCCGTCGTTCAGGCCTGTTTCCTGCGCGCGACGGCGGGCCTGGCCTCCTGCATGGCGGCGCGCACCAGCGCGCGCACGGTCCAGCTCTTGAGCTCGCGCGCCGCCTGCTCGTCGATCTGCAGGATATCGCTGCAGACGATCATCGACTCGGTGCCGAAGACCAGCGCCAGTGCGCGGCAGAGTCGCCGGAAGGCGGCCGGATCGAGTTCGGCGCGCGCCGGTTCCAGGGCGGCCTCGATCAGCGGTGTGCGGCGGTTCTGGCGCCGGGGCACCGCCTCGGCCGGCTCCCGGGCCAGCGAGTGCGCCAGCATCAGGCGCAGTTGCCGCGCGTTGCGATAGCTCATGCGGTGCAGGGCGGCCTCGGCGCGGTCGATGCGCGCCTCGGCCTCGCGCGAATCGTCGCCGGCGAACAATGCCGCGGGATCCGGCGTCTCGCCCTGCAGCGGTGCCTCGAGCAGCAGCGCCTCCAGCGTCGGGAAGTAACGGTAGGCTGTCGCGCGCGAGACCATCGCGGCCGCCGCGATCTCGTCCATGCCGGGCGTGCGCCCGTCCTCCAGCAGCCTGGCGGCGGCGACGAGCAGGTCCTTGCGTGTGCGCAGGCGCTGGTTGGCGCGGCGCTCGCCCGGAGGTCTGTTCATGGTCGATCAGACCGGTGCCAGCTGCTGCTGGATCGCGGCGAGATCTACCCAGACGTTCTCGCGCCCGATGCGCCCGGCGGGGGTGAACTCGATCAGGTGCAGCAGCCGGAACTCGAGCGCCCGACCGTGTCCCTCGACGCCGAAGGGGCGTCCGGCCGCGGTGCCGCGCCAGAGCGACTCATCGACCAGGAAGTTCTCGCCATACAGGCGCTTGACGCATTGCACCTGGCCGTCGGCGAGGTCGGCGAAGAGCCGTTCGTAGAAGGGGCGCGCATTGTCGGGCCCGAAGGTGGGGCCGCCGGGCTAGCCGACGATATCGTGGATCACGTCCGGTGCCAGCTTGGCGACCACGCCGTCGATATCGTCCGCGGCCTCGTAGCCGAAATGTTCGTCGATGGCCCGGTCCATCTGCAGTGTGGTGAGTGTCATGGCGGTATCCTCGATAGGAGATTTTGGGCTCACAGTGAGACGATAGTCTCATGAATATCGAAAGTCCAGCCCCCACGATGGACCGCCCGACGCCGCGTCAACCGGCGTCCCGGCTTGCCCGCAGGCCTGGCGCGCAACGCCGCGCGCACGCCGCGCAGGATGCATCCACCGGGGCGATATCGCTGTGTAAAGCCGCGGGACGGCGCCGCCCGCGACGCGCGCGATCGGGCACAATACCGGTTGTCGTGGAACCAGCGGAGCGCGCACGTGAATACCAGGAAGGCCGGGTTGCTGTCGCTGATCGTGCTGCTTCTCGCGCTGCTGTTCGCCCTCGACCTCGATCGCCTGCTGACGCTCGAAGGCATCAAGGCCAGCCGGGCCGGGCTTGCGCTGCTGCTGGAGCGCTCGTGGCCGTTGGTCGCGGCGGGCTATTTCCTGCTCTACGTGCTGATCGCCGCGGTGTCATTTCCCGGCGCGGCGGTGATGAGCCTCGCGGGGGGAGCGCTGTTCGGCCTGGCGTGGGGCACTCTGCTGGTGTCCTTTGCGTCTTCCATCGGTGGGACGCTCGCGTTCCTGGTCGCGCGCTACCTGTTGCGCGATGCGGTGCAGCGGCGCTTCGCCGGGTGGTTGCGCGCCGTCGACGAGGGCTTCGCGCGCGATGGCGCGTTCTACCTGTTCACGCTGCGGCTGCTGCCGCTGCCGTTCTTCCTGGTCAACCTGGTGATGGGGCTGACGCCTATCCGCGTGCGCACCTTCTACTGGGTCAGCCAGCTGGCGATGCTCGGCGCCACGCTGGTGTACGTGAACGCAGGCACGCAACTCGCGCGCGTCGAGGCGCTGTCCGATATCGTCTCGCCCTCGCTGCTGCTGTCCTTCGCGCTGCTGGGCGTGTTCCCCCTGATTGCCCGGCGCGTGCTCGCGGCGCTGCAGGCGCGCCGGGCGTACGCGAAATGGCAGCGCCCGCGTCGCTTCGAGCGCAACCTGGTGGTGATCGGCGCCGGCGCGGCGGGGCTGGTCAGCGCCTACATCGGGGCCACGGTGAAGGCCAGCGTCACGCTGATCGAGGCGCGGCGCATGGGCGGGGACTGCCTCAACACCGGTTGCGTGCCGAGCAAGGCGCTGATCCGCAGCGCGCGGCTCGCGCACGAGATGCGCCATGCCGGGCGGTTCGGGCTGGAGGCGCTCGAGCCGCGCGTCGATTTCAGACGCGTGATCGCCCGGGTGCAGGAGGTGGTGCGCGCGATCGCGCCGCACGACAGCGTGGAGCGCTACAGCGCGCTGGGTGTCGAGGTGCTCGAGGGGCACGCGCGCATCGTCGATCCGTGGACCGTGGAGGTGCATTCCGGCGACGGCCGGACACGCCGCCTCACGACACGCGCGATCGTTATCGCCGCGGGCGCCGAACCGTACGTGCCGCCGCTGCCGGGACTGGACGAAGTGGGCTATCTGACCAGCGACACGCTGTGGGATGCGCTGGCCGCGATGGAGCGGCCACCGCAGCGCCTCGTGGTGCTCGGCGGCGGCCCGATCGGCTGCGAGCTGGCGCAGTGCCTGCAGCGCCTCGGTTCGCAGGTGACGCAGGTCGAGCTGATGGAGCGCTTGCTGGCACGCGAGGATCCCGAGGTCGCGCACGGCGTGCAGGACGCGCTCGCGCGCGACGGCGTCGAGGTGCTGTGCGGCTGGCGCGCGGTGCATTGCGAGCGCGTCGGCGAGCACAGGTTCCTCGTCGTCGAGCGCGAGGGCGTGCAGCGTCGCCTCGGCTTCGACGCGCTGCTCTGCGCGGTGGGGCGCAAGGCGCGCCTCGGCGGCTATGGCCTCGAGGAACTGGGCGTGCCTGTCGCCGGCACCGTGGTGGTGAACGAATACCTCGAGACGCTGTACCCGAACATCTATGCCGCCGGCGACGTCGCGGGACCGTTCCAGTTCACGCACGCCGCGGCGCACCAGGCGTGGTACGCCGCGGTCAACGCGCTGTTCGGCGCGGCGTGGAAGTTCCGCGCCGACTACCGCGTGATCCCGGCTACCACCTTCACCGATCCCGAGGTCGCGCGCGTGGGCCTGAACGAGCAAGACGCGCAGGCGCGCGGTATCGCGTACGAGGTGACGCACTATGGCATCGACGACCTCGACCGTGCCATCGCCGACGGCGCGGCCGAGGGTTTCGTGAAGGTGCTGACGGTGCCGGGCAAGGACCGCATCCTCGGTGCCACGATAGTCGGCGCGCACGCGGGCGAACTGCTCGCGGAGTTCGTGCTCGCGATGCGCCACGGGCTCGGGCTGAACAAGATCCTCGGCACCATCCACAGCTACCCGACGCTGGCCGAGGCCAACAAGTACGCGGCCGGCGAATGGAAGCGCGCGCACGCGCCCGGGCGCCTGCTGCGCTGGGTCGAACGCTACCATGCCTGGCGCCGCGGGTAGGCCCCCGGGTCGCCGTTCATGGCGGCAAAAGCGTTTGGTCACGCACTCGCAGGCATGAATGCCGACCCACAGAATGCCGATCCACAGTCAGGAGGTGTCGAGATGCACGAGATCGTCCAGGACTATTACGGCAAGACCCTGCAGGCTACCGCAGACCTCAAGACCACCGCCTGCTGCGACATCAGCGCGGTGCCGGCGTGGCTGAAACCCCTGCTCGGGCGCATCCACCCCGAGGTGCTGTCGCGCTACTACGGCTGCGGGCTGGTGTGTCCGCCGCTGCTGGAGGGCTGCCGTGTGCTCGACCTCGGTTGCGGCTCGGGGCGCGACGTCTATGCGCTGGCCCAGCTCGTGGGCCCATCGGGCGAAGTGGTCGGCATCGATATGACTGCGGAGCAACTGGCGGTTGCCGCGCGCCACCGCGCCTGGCACGCCGAGGCCTTCGGCTACGCCAATGTGTGTTTATTGCAGGGCTACATCGAGCGGCTCGAGGAACTCGGTCTCGAACCCGGCAGCTTCGATGTGATCGTGTCGAACTGCGTGGTGAACCTCTCGCCGGACAAGGACGCGGTGCTGCGCGGCGTTCACCGCCTGTTGAAGGAGGGCGGCGAGTTCTATTTTTCCGATGTCTACGCCGACCGGCGCGTGCCGGCGTCTGTGCGCAACGATCCGGTGCTGTATGGCGAGTGCCTCGGAGGCGCGCTGTACTGGAACGACTTCCTGCGTCTCGCGACGCGTCACGGTTTTCACGATCCGCGCCTCGTCGAGGATCGCCCGCTCGCGGTGACCGATCCCGCGCTCGCCCTGCGCACTGGCAACCTGCGCTTCTTTTCCGCGACCTACCGGCTGTTCCGCATCGCGGCGCTGGAATCGGCGTGCGAGGACTTCGGTCAGGCCGTGGTTTACCGCGGCAGCATTCCCGAGCAGCCGCACCGTTTCCAGCTCGACAAGCACCACGACATCGAGACGGGGCGCGTGTTTCCGGTGTGCGGCAACACCTGGCGCATGCTCGCCGAGACGCGCTTCGCGCCGCATTTCGATTTCATCGGCGATTTCTCCCGCCACTGCGGGCTGTTCGCCGGCTGCGGCGGTGCGCTGCCCTTCGATACGGAACCGGATGCGACGACGGTGTCCGGCAGTTGCTGCTGATCGTGCGTTGCGGTAGGTGCCGCTTCAGCCGGACCTACTGAGCCCGCTGTTGCGCGCGTTGCAGCACCAGCAGGTACGCGCCCCACGCCAGTGCCGCGAGCATCACCAGCGCGCCCAGCGTGAAGCTCGTGCGCGCCAGCGCGTAGCAGCTGTCGACGGCATCGAGCATCGAGAGCAGGTTGCCCCAGTCGTGGCTTTCCTCACCGCCGCCGCCTACCAGCGGCAGCACGCGGTACTCGGCGTCGCGGATGTAGGGCGCCAGGTCCACGAAATTCTGCCCGCACCACCACAACGCGACCGCCGCCGCGAAGTTATCGCGCTGGCGCACGGCGAACACCGCGAGCAGCGCCAGCGGCAGCAGCACCTGGAACAGGCTGCCGCCGAGGATGCCCATGAACTCGCCGAACGGACGGAAGAACAGGTGGCCGAACTCGTGGAAGGCGAGGTTCGCGCCGTGCAGGAACGAGCCGCCGATGCTCTCCCAGTCGATGCCGTTCACGATGAACTTCACGCTCCACAGCGCGAGCGCGGCCAGCAGCGCCGCGCGGCCCCAGAACGCGGCCGGTTCGACGCGCTCCGGCACCTCGAGCAGCTGTTGGCGCAGGCGCGCGAGTAACGGGCCGTGGTCGTCTTCTTCGGGTGCTGCCTGTCCGGGGGATGCCGGCACTGGCGCCGCGGGGCGCGCGCTGCCACCCCGGCGTGCCTGCCACTTGGCGTAGGCGATGCCGCATGCGGGGCAGATGCCCTCGTGCACGTGACTCTCGGCGCGCGTGCGCGCGTGACCGCATTTCGGGCAGCGCGTCATCGGCCGCGTATTCCCGGTCCGGGGCGAAGCGGACCGTTCACATCCAGTGCACTCGCATGCGCCGGAGCACGGCCTTCTCGGCCTCCACCGCGAGGAACTTCGCCGCGCCCAGCAGCGCGATCAGCAGCCACGAGCTGCCGTCGAGCGCGGTGGTCTGGAATGCCTTCTGCAGCGGCGGGGCATAGGTGAACAGTGCCTGCATGCCGAGCAGCAGGATGCCCATCCACAGCGCCACCTTGTTGCCGGAGAGGATGTCGCGTGTAAACGCGGACGCGGTGAAACGGCGGACATTGAACAGGTAAACCAGTTCGCCCACCACGAGCATGTTCACGGCCGCCGTCCGGGCGGTCTCGATGCTGGCGCCGCGCGCGAGTTCCCATTCGAAGACGGTGAAGGTCACCGCCATCATCAGCAGGCTGACGTAGGCGATGCGCGCGGCCAGCAGCGGTGTGACCAGTGCTTCGGTCGGCGGGCGCGGGGGCCGGTCCATGACGCCCGGCTCTGCGGACTCGAAGGCCAGAGCCAGCGCCAGCGTGACGGTGGTGACCATGTTCACCCACAGGATCTGACCGGCCGTCACCGGCAGGGCCAGGCCGGCGAAGACCGCGAGCAGGATCACGCCGGCCTCGCCGCCATTCGTGGGCAGTATGAAGAGCAGCGACTTCTTGATGTTGTCGAACACCACGCGGCCCTCGCGCACGGCGCGGGTGATGGTCGCAAAATTGTCGTCGGTCAACACCAGGTCGGAGGCCTCGCGCGCGGCGTCGGTTCCCTTCCGCCCCATGGCCACGCCGATGTCCGCCGCCTTCAGAGCGGGCGCGTCATTCACGCCATCGCCGGTCATGGCCACCAGTTCGCCGCGCGCCTGCAGTGCGGCCACCAGGCGCAGCTTGTGCTCGGGGCTGGCGCGCGCGAACACATCGGTCGACTCGGCGCGCTGCGCCAGGGCTGCGTCGTCGAGCATCTCGATGAGTTCGCCGCTCAGCGCGTTCTCGGCCTCCAGTCCCAGTTGGCGGCCGATCGCCGCCGCGGTGATTCCGTGGTCGCCGGTGATCATCTTCACGCGCAGTCCTGCGCGATGGCACTCCGCCACCGCGGCTACTGCCTCCTCGCGCGGCGGGTCGATCAGCCCGACCAGGCCGAGCAGCGCGAAGCGCGGCGTGATATCGCTCATCGCGATCGCCGTGGTGCCTGCGGGCAGGGCGCAGCGTGCGAGGGCCAGTACGCGCTGGCCGTCATTGGCCGCCTCGTGCATGCGTGCTTCCCAGGCCGCGGCGTCGGGTCGCTCGCCGCCGGCTTCTTCCACGCAAAGCTCCAGCACGCGCTCGGGCGCTCCCTTCAGCAGGATGAAGGCGTGCCCCTCGTGGTCGTGGTGCAGCGTCGCCATGAATCGATGCTCGGACTCGAACGGAATCTCGTCGATCCGCGGCTTTGCTGTCACATCCTGCGGGTCGATTCCGGCCTTGAGCGCCAGCGAAAGCAGCGCGCCCTCGGTCGGATCGCCAGCGAGGAGCCAGCCCGCGTCGGGGTCGTGCAGTAGACGGGCATCGTTGCAGAGTAACGCGCACTGCGCGAGCACCTGCAGGGGCTCGCATCGGGCAGGGTCTATCGCCTCGTCGCCGCAGTGGAAGCCGCCCTCCGGCGCGTAGCCGACGCCGCTCACGCCGAGCGTCTGGCCGGGCAGCATCACGCTCGTAGCGGTCATTTCGTTGCGCGTCAGCGTGCCGGTCTTGTCCGAGCAGATCACGGTCACCGAACCCAGCGTTTCCACGGCCGGCAGGCGGCGCACGATCGCGCGATTTCGCGCCATCGTGCGCGTGCCGATGGCCAGCACGATGGTGACTATCGCGGGCAGTCCCTCGGGGATGGCCGCCACCACCAGCCCGACCACCGCGAGGAAGATCTCGAGCACCGGCATGTCGCGCAGAAAATAGCCGAACAGGAAGGTGACCAGGCCGAGCGCGATGATGAAACCGGTGATCTGGCGCGCGAACTGGTCGAGCCGGCGCGTCAGCGGCGTGACCAGCGACTGCACCTCGCCGACCAGCGCGCCGATGCGGCCGATCTCGGTCCCTTGTCCCGTCGCGACGACCAGCCCGCGTGCCTGGCCGAAGCTCACCACGGTGCCCGCGTACGCCATGCAGGAACGGTCGGCGACGGCGGCGTCCGCGGCGACTGCGGCAGTGCCCTTTTCCACGGGCACCGATTCGCCGGTCAGCGCCGCTTCGTTGATCCTGAGGTTCTTCTCGCGCAGCAGCCGCAGGTCCGCCGGCACGCGCGTGCCCGACTCCAGCAGTACGATGTCCCCGGGCACCAGCAGCGCGGCGTCGATCTCGTGGCGCTCGCCGTCGCGCAGCACCGTGGCGCGGTTGGCCAGCATGGCCTTCACCGCCTCCAGCGCCTGCTCGGCCTTGCCTTCCTGGATGAAACCGATCAGCGCATTCACCAGCACCACGCCGATGATCACGCCTGCATCGATGTAGTCCTCGAGCAGCAGCGTCACCACGCCGGCGACGAGCAGCACGTAGATCAGCGGGTTGTGGAACTGCAGCAGGAAGCGCAGCCACGGTGGGCGCCGCGGCGGTGCCGGCAGCTCATTGCGCCCGTAGCGCGCGAGGCGCTGCGCGACCTGTTCCTGATCGAGGCCCGATGCGGGCCGTGCATCGGCCGCATCCACGACCTCCGCCGTCGAGCATGCGTGCCATGCAGTCGTCGCTGCCGGCTCGTCCTGATGGGTGCTGTCGGGCTTCATCGCGCGGTCTGTTACCTCGTCGCGCCGTGGAGGTCACGCGCGCCGGGAGTGCTTGCAGGCGCTGACCGACTCAGAACTTTCCGGGACGCAGGACCTCGACGTCCTGCAGGAAGCCTACCATCGCGTAGTCGGCGTAGTAGCGCGCCTGGAGGTAGCCGAGCACCGCCTCGGCCTGCGAGCGCGGACAGACCATCTCGATGCGGATATTGGCCGACTCCTCCCAGGAGCCGTCGCGCATGCCGCGGTTGCCGCGCCCGCGAGCGTCCCACACCGTGTAGCCGCGCACGCCGAGCCGGTCGAATTCGCGCAGCAGCGCCTGCTCGATCGTCGCCTCGGTGATCACCGTGAGCAGGGTGCGTTTTTCCGTGGGCAGCGTCATCAAGCGGATCCCGTGAGTTGCAGGGCCAGCCGGTGATACAGCGGTATGCCGGCCAGGATGTTGAGCGGAAAGGTTACCCCGAGCACGGCGGCCAGCGAAAGCGCCGGCCTGGCCTCCGGCACCGCGAGGCGCATCGCCGCAGGCACCGCGATGTACGAGGCGCTGGCCGCGAGCGTCGCGAGCAGCGTCAGCCCGCCCGTCGACAGCCCCAGCAGCAAGCCGCAGCCCAGGCCGAGCCCTGCCGACAGCAGTGGCATCAACAGTCCGAAGCCGAGCAATGCCGCCCCGCTGCGGCGCAGTTCGCCGACCTGGCGGCTCACGATCAGCCCCATCTCGAGCAGGAACAGGGCCAGCGCGCCCTTGAACAGCTCGTAGAAGAAACCCTTGACCGGCGCGAGCCCTTCGGGCCCTGCCGCCCAGCCGATCGCCATGCCGCCCAGCAGCAGCGTGACGCCCTTGCCGAGAAAGGCCTCGTGTGCCAGCGCGCCCCAGTCGGTGCGGCGGCCGATGCCGCGCGCGAGCACGATGCCGACCACGATCGCCGGCACCTCCATCACCGCGAGGAAGATGGTCATCTGCGGCTCGAAGGCGATCTCGCGCGACACCAGCCAGTTCACCCCGACCGCGAACGTCGCCACGCTGACCGAGCCGTAGTGCGCGGCGGTGGCGGCGGCGTCGGCGCGCCCGAAGCCCGGCAGGACGCGCAGGATCGCGAATGCGATCAGGGTCTGCAGCACCCCGAGCGCGATCACCGCGAGCAACTGCGGCACGAGCGGGCCGAGCGCCTGCTGCGCCAGTCCCTCGCCGCCCTTGAGCCCGATCGCGAGCAGCAGGAACAGCGACAGCGTGTCGTAGAGCGAGGCCGGCAGCTTCAGCTCCGAGCGCAGCAATCCGGCCGCGAGGCCGAACAGGAAGAACATCACCACCACATCGATCATGCGGCGGGCCTGCCCCGCGTGGCCACCAGGCTCGCGATCACGCTGGCGCCGATCAGCACCGCGACGATCGCCAGCGAGGCGGCCACCGGCACGTGATACCAGGGCGCGATCAGCATCTTGGTGCCGATGAAGGTCAGCACCATCGCGAGGCCGTACTTGAGCAGGTGGAAACGCCCCGCGACGTCGGCGAGCAGGAAGTAGAGCGCCCGCAAGCCGAGGATGGCGAAGATGTTCGAGGTGAACACGATGAAGGGATCGGTGGTGATCGCGAAGATCGCCGGGATCGAGTCGACCGCGAACACCAGGTCAGAGGCCTCGACCAGCAGCAGCACCAGGAACAGCGGCGTGAACCAGCGCACGCCGTCCTTCACCACGGTGAAGCGCTCGCCGTGGTAGTCCTCGGTGATGCGCAGGTGCCGGCGCGCGAAGCGCAACAACGGGTTCTTTTCCAGGTCGGGCTCCTTCTCGGCCATCACCAGCATGCGCAGCCCCGTGATCACCAGGAAGACACCGAAGAGGTACAGCACCCAGTGGAACTCCCGAACCAGCCAGGCGCCGGCGAGGATCATGACGGCGCGCATGACGATGGCGCCGAGCACGCCGTAGAGCAGCACGCGCCGCTGGTACTCGGCGGCCACGTGGAACGAGGAGAAGATCAGCAGGAACACGAAGACGTTGTCGACCGAGAGCGACTTCTCGATCAGGTAGCCGGTGAGGAATTCGAGCGCCTTGCGGTCCGCGATCTCCTCGCCGACCGTGCCGTTCAGGTGCCACCACAGTCCCGCGTTGAACGCGAGCGCCAGGCTGACCCAGACCATGGACCAGGCCGCCGCCTCCTTCACGCTGACCTTGTGCGCCTGCCGTCCGCCGAACACGAACAGGTCGAGCGCCAGCATCACGAGCACGAAGCCGACGAAGGCCGCCCACATCCAGGGTTCGCCGATCGATACCGCGGTGTCCGGGTTCATGGCCATGTCCTCGTCAGCCGCGATCGTCGCGGATGCCGATGGCGGCGCGTGCCGCCATTGCGGCGAGGAGGACCTCGTGCCGGTCGCGTCCGATCACGGTGAAGTGCCCCATCTTGCGGCCGGGCCGCGGCTGGTCCTTGCCGTAGAGGTGCAGCCTCAGGCCGGGGCGTTCGAGCAGCCGTCGCCAGTCCGGCTCGCGCGGCACGCTCGCGCCGTCCGGGTACCACAGGTCCCCTAGCAGGTTCACGCAGACGGCGGCACAGTGCGCGTCGGTGTCGCCCAGCGGCAGGCCGCAGAGCGTGCGCACCTGCTGCTCGAACTGGTTGGTGACGCAGGCGTCGAGCGTGTAATGGCCGGAGTTGTGCGGGCGCGGCGCGATCTCGTTCACCAGCAGTTCGCCGCCGCAAAGGAAGAACTCGACGCCCAGCGTGCCCACGTAATCCATGCGCGCGGCGATGACGGCGGCGATCGCCTGGGCGCGCGGGGCCGCGTCGGTGAGCGCACCCTCGGGCGCGGGTGCGATGGAGCGGTCGAGGATGCCGTTGCGGTGATGGTTCGCCGTTGCCGGGAAGCAGCGCGTGTTGCCCGCCGCGTCGCGCGCCAGCACCACGGAGAGCTCGCCGTCGAGCGGCAGGAGCCGTTCGAGCACGCAGGCCCGGGTGCCGAAATCGCGGAAGGCCGCGCGCAACCCGGCGCGATCCGCGACGCGGGCCTGGCCCTTGCCGTCATAGCCGCAGCGCGCCAGCTTCAGGATGCCCGGTAGCAGTGTCGGCGCGCAGTGCTCGCAGTCCTCTTCGCGGAGGATGTCGGCATAGGGGGCGTGCGGCAGGTCGTGGCGGCGCAGGAAGCCCTTCTCGGCCGAGCGGTCCTGGCAGATCGCGACTGTCGCGGCGCCCGGGCGCACGGGCACGGCGCGTTCCAGTCGTGCGAGCGCGGCGGCGGGAACGCTCTCGAATTCCGTGGTGACGGCGGCGCAGCGCCCGGCGACCCGCTCCAGCGCCACCGCGTCGTCGTAGGCCGCGACCACGTGTTCGTCGGCGACAGCCCCGGCGATGCCGTGCGGGTCCGGGTCCAGCACCAGGGTGCGGTAACCCAGCTCGCGTGCGGCCAGCACGAAGTAGCGCCCGAGTTGCCCTCCGCCGAGCACGCCGAGCGTCGCGGGCGGCAGGATCATGTGCCCACCGGCAGGCGCATGCCGAGCGCGCGATCGCGCTGGCGGGCCCGGAAGGCATCGAGCGCGTGCGCCAGCGGCGCGTCGGCCGTGCCGTTGGCGGCGAGCAGGGCGAGCGCGAACAGCGCGGCATTCGCAGCGCCGGCCTCGCCGATCGCGAAGGTCGCCACCGGGATGCCCCTGGGCATCTGCACGATGGAGAGCAGCGAATCCAGTCCCTTCAGGTGCCTGGAGGGAACGGGCACCCCCAGCACCGGCAGCGGCGTTTTCGCGGCCAGCATGCCGGGCAGGTGGGCCGCGCCGCCGGCGCC
>Ga0073904_10000283_pt1 | contig 35822 bp, 26 predicted proteins | sample KloWWTrecipitate_FD_66668 | JGI IMG/M metagenome (GOLD analysis project Ga0073904, IMG submission 66668) | Active sludge microbial communities from Klosterneuburg, Austria, studying microevolution and ecology of nitrifiers - Klosterneuburg... | ecosystem: Engineered > WWTP > Aerobic digester >... | reverse complement strand
CCATGCCGGTGTACTTCTCCGCCCACGCCGGCGTGTACGGCGTGTCGTCGTCGTAGCTGGCCGGGTAGGCGCCGGGCAGGCCGCGCGGCACGCCGTACTGCGCCATCAGGATGTCGTAGATGGTGGCGACGAGGACCGACGACCCATCGGCGAGCGTCAGACGCCTCGCCGGCACGCCGCGAACGATCGTTTCGCCCTGGCCGAAGTCATCCAGCCGGGCCTGCACGACCTCGTCCGAGTCGTTCAGCAGCGTTAACGTCGGCGCGATGTCGCTGCCGTCCACGCCGTCCTTCAGGAGCAGGTTCCACTTGCCCTTGTCCTGCTTCGCCCAGCGGAACCCGACGCTCCCCATCGGCATCTTCGGCTTCCGCGCCATCTCGTCCCACATCAGGAACTGCCAGTCGCCATTCTCGACGCCGGTGTAGCCGGCCATGCGGCCGGCGCGCAGCAACTGCCCCGGCCGGTACTCGCCGTTGTCCTTGGGCTCGAGTTCGACCAGCAGCGGCGCATCCGTGTAGCGCTTGCAGTAGTCGATGAAATACGGCACCTGCCGGTCGTGATGGAACTCCTTGAGCAGCACGTGGTTGACGGCCATCCACCAGGCGCCATCCTGGCCGGCGTTGATCGGCACCCACTCGTCGGCGTACTTGGCCACCTGGTTGAAGTCAGGGGCGAAGACCCACATCTTCGTGCCGTTATGACGTGACTCGGCGGCGAAGTGACAGTCGGGCGTGCGGGTCATGTTGAGGTTCGAGCCCATCACGGCCAGCATCTTGGCGTTGTACCAGTCCGCTGACTCGTGAACGTCGGTCTGCTCGCCCCACGTCTCGGGCGAAGCCGGCGGCAAATCGCAATACCAGTCGTAGAAGGACAGCTTGAGGCCACCGAGCAACTGCAGAAAGCGCGCCCCCGCGGAAAAACTGACCATCGACATCGCCGGAATCGGTGAAAAACCCGCAATGCGATCGGGCCCGTGCTTCTTCGCGGTGTAGATAACGGATGCACTGATGAGTTCGAGCGCGGTGGCCCAGTCCGTCCGGCGCAAGCCACCCTTCCCGCGCGCGCGCTGCCACCGCTGCCGGGACTCCGGATTCTCGACCAGCGACCGCCAAGCCTCGACCGGGTCGTCGTGCTCGGCCCGTGCCTGCCTCCACAAGTCCAGGAGCGGCCCGCGAGCGTACGGGTATTTCACCCGCAGCGGGCTGTAGAGATACCAGGAATACGAGATTCCGCGCTGGCAGCCGCGAGGCTCGTAGGGCGGCAGCCCGGACTCGAGCAACGGGTAGTCGAGCGCCTGCATCTCCCAGGTGACGATGCCGTTCTTGACGTAAATCTGCCAGCTGCAGCCACCCGTGCAGTTGACGCCGTGGGTGCTACGGACGATGCGGTCGTGCTGCCAGCGGTTGCGGTAGAACTCCTCCCACTTGCGCAAGCCGGCCTTGTTCTCGTCCTTGATCCACGTGATCGACCCGTTCTTCATTTGTCGCCTCCACCGGCACGTCGACGTCCAAAGCCCGCCGCCCTGACCAGCGGACCACGGACGGCGCGGAACCGGTTGCGCCATGCGCCATCGAACACCAGCAACCCCACCACCGCGCCGCCAAGGCCGAGCAACGTGAACGTCACCATGCCCACGCCCGTGTCATCGCCACCCTCCTGCGAGGAGTGTTCCAGATACGCCACGATCGGCAGGATTTCTTCGGGCTGAAGCGGCGTGCTCTTGAACACCGACTGCATCATGGGAGTGGCGGGCGCCGAGAGCCAGACCGCGAGCGCCTTGCGGCCCTGCAGCCGCTCGTAGACCTTGGAAAGATCCGGCCCGACACGACCGCCGCCCAGGGCGCCGACGTTACCCAGCGTGTGGCACGAAATGCAGGCCGGGCCGCCGCTGGCCTGGGCCGTCTCGCCCCGCACGATCGACCGGCCAAGCGCGACGTCCTGCGCGGTAAAGGGCCGGTCGCTGACCTGGATACCCACGAACTGCGATTTCTCGAGCGCGGACTCCGCCTCGATCATCGCGATCAGCGCCTCGGTCATGTCGGGGGTGAGAAGCGGCGGCGATGGCATGATGACGCCGCGGGCCTCCTGGAAGAGCTGCGTCGCAATGGGATCGCCAGAGTCGATGAGCGCCTTCGGGTCTGGCAGGTATCTGAGTAGCCAGGCGTGATCGCGGCGCTCGGTCACACCCTTCAGATCGGGTCCTGTCAGCCGCCCGCCGCCGATCGTGTGGCAACTGGCGCAGTTCTGCCGGAAGTATCCCGGCGCATCCTGCGCGTCGGCCACCGCGGGCGCGCACACAACCAGGAACGCCCCTGCCGCCAGTGCCCAGCGGCGCCAAACCACAGACCACCAATTCACGCGACGCCTCCAGAAGACATGGGTTGCCGACCATCCTGGTCGAGGTGAGGACTTCCTCGCCTAGTCGAGTCGAGAGAGTCTGTCATGGGTCCCGGAGAGCCCCATATGACGGTCGTCATATCCAGGCCCGGAGCGGCTCGGATCTCGCGCGGGCGGCCGCCGACCGCGACTAACATCAGGGCGCGCCATGAACGCCTTCGACACAGCATCGGTCCTTATCGCGGTCGCGGCCCTGTCCGGCTACATCAACCACCGGTTCCTGAAGCTGCCCGCCACCACGGGCACGCTGGCGGTGGCGTTGGTCAGTTCCCTCGTCCTGGTGGCCATCGACATCGCGGTGCCCGCCTGGGGCCTGCGAACCGTCCTCGTCGGGTTTCTGCGGGAGATCGATTTCAACGAAGCCCTCATGCACGGCATGCTGTGCTTCCTGCTCTTCGCCGGCTCGCTCCACATCGACTTGTCGGACCTGCTCGAGAACAAGTGGACGGTGGGCATCCTCGCCACTGTCGGCGTGGTCATCTCGACTCTCGCCGTGGGCGCGCTCACCTATCTCGCATTCGGCTGGGTGGGCCTCGACGTCCCGCTCGTCATCTGTCTGGTGTTCGGGGCCCTGATCTCGCCGACCGACCCCATTGCCGTGATGGGCCTGCTCAAGGAACTGAAGGCCCCGCGCACGCTCGAAGCGCAAATCGCCGGCGAATCGCTCTTCAACGACGGCGTCGCCGTGGTCGTGTTCTTCGGGCTGGTGTCGGCGGCGGACCTGTCCGGGCCCGGCGAGCTGGACGCCATCACGGTGAGCGCCACCGGGCTCACCGGCTTCTTCCTGCGCGAGGTGCTCGGCGGCGCCGCTCTCGGACTCGGCCTCGGGTGGGTTGGCTACCACGCCCTCAAGAGCCTGAACGAGCACTCGCTCGAGCTCCTCATCACGCTCGCGCTCGTGATGTTCATGTACTCGCTGTCCTTCTGGATTCACGTGTCGGGTCCAATCGCCGTGGTGCTGGCCGGGCTGCTCATCGGCAACCCCGGACGGAAGCTCGCGATGAGCGACCGGACGCGCGAGCACGTGGACGCCTTCTGGCAGATGCTCGACGAAATCCTCAACGCGGTGCTCTTCCTGCTGCTGGGAATCGAGGTCTTCGCGGTGCCGGCCGGCCCGATGGCGATCGCGGTCGGCCTGCTGGCCGTGCCGGTGGCTCTGCTGGCGCGCCTGGTCTCGGTCACGGTGCCCATCACGGCCATGCGCCTCACGGGGCGCTATCGCCGCGGCCTCGTCCCCATTCTCACGTGGAGCGGCCTGCGCGGGGGCATCTCGGTGGCGATGGTGCTGTCGCTGCCGCCGTTTCCGGCCCGCGACTACCTGCTCGCCTGCACCTACGCCGTGGTGGTGTTCTCAATTCTCGTGCAGGGCCTGACCGTCCGGCGCGTGCTCGTCCACTACGGCGTGGGCACCTGACGCGGGTGAACGACGCCCGGAGGCGCGCAGGCGTCGGTCAACTCGTAGGAACGGAGACGTGCCGCCTGATCGTAGATGTGCGACACCGGCGCCGAATGAGCCGCTAGTAGCCGACGGCCTTGCCGGTGGCCGACCGCCCGTCGGACCCGCCCTGCAGCCAGCCCCCATCGCTGACGATGGCGGCCACCTGGGCGAGCACGACGCCTGGCGAGTAGTCCACTTCGTAGCCCCGCGCCTTCAGGATCGCCACCGTGTCGGGTGAGATGCCCCGCTCGAGAGACAGCCGGTCGGGTTGCCACTGATGGTGCACGCGCGGAGCATCGATGGCATCCTGTACGTTCATACCGAAGTCGACCACGTTGAGGATGACCTGCATGACGGCGGTCGAGATCCGCGAGCCACCGGGCGCACCGGCGGTCATGAACAGCTTGCCGTCCCTGAGGAGGATCGTGGGCGTCATCGATGAGAGGGGCCGCTTACCCGGCTGGATGGCATTTCGCTCGCCCTGCACCAGCCCGAACATGTTCGCCGAGCCGGGCTTCGCCGAGAAGTCGTCCATCTCGTTGTTCAGGAGAAACCCGAGCCCGGGCACGGTGATGCCGTTGCCGTAACCGCCGTTGAGCGTATAGGTGACCGCCACGGCATTGCCCTCCGAGTCGACCACCGAGTAGTGGGTGGTCTCCTGGCTCTCGCTCCCGGCGGGGCGCCCGGGGCGCACCTCGGCGCTCGGCGTCGCGCGTTCCGGATCGATCGTGCCGCGTAGCCTCGCCAGGTAGTCCGGGGCCAGGAGCCCGGCAATGGGGACCTTGACGAAATCGGGATCGCCCACATACTCGTTGCGGTCGGCATACGCGCGGCGCATGGCCTCGGCCTGATAGTGGATGACCGAGGCGGAGCCGAGCCCGCCCTTCTCGTAGCCCGTGCCGTCGAGGATGCCCAGCATTTCCAGCAGCGCGATGCCGCCGGAACTGGAGGGAGGCGCGGTGATCACCGTGTAGCCCTTGTAGGTGCCCTGGAGCGGCGTCCGCTCGATGGCGCGGTAGTTTGCGAGGTCCGACCGCGAAATCAGGCCCCCGTGCTTGGCCATCTCGCCGGCCAGGCGCGTCGCGGTCTCGCCCTCGTAGAACTCGCTCGCGCCGTTGGCCGAGATGCGCGCCAGCGTGCCGGCCAGGTCGGGCTGCACGAGCGTCTCGCCCATCTCGTAGAACGCGCCACCCTTCTGGAAGATGCGGGTGGACTCGGGGTCACCGCCCAGGCTGCGCGACCCCTTAAGGCCTTCGGCGAGCGCGTAGGAAAGCGGAAACCCCTTCGAGGCCAGGACGATGGCCGGGGCCATGTTCTCGGCCCACGTCTTCCGGCCGTACTTGTTCACGGCCACCTCGAAGCCGCGCACCGTTCCCGGCACGCCCGACGAGCGCCAGCCCTCGATGCTGGCGCGGGTCAGGTTCCCCTGGGCATCCAGGTACATGTCGCGCGACGCCTTCTCGGGCGCCCGCTCCCTGAAGTCGATGAATGTGGCGCGCCCGTCGGCCAGGCGGATGAGCATGTACCCGCCGCCGCCGAGGTTGCCCGCGAAGGGATGTGTCACGGCCAGGGCAAAGCCGACAGCCACGGCAGCGTCCACCGCGTTGCCGCCTTTCTGCAGCACCCCGACGCCCACGTCGGCGGCGAGCGCCTCCATGGCCACGACCATGCCGTGCCTGGCGCGCACGGGCTGGCGCGCAGCCCCGGCGGGAACGATCAGAACAAGAGCGAGCAGGACGGGCAGGAAGCGTCGCATGACGCACATTCTACCCGTCCGGACGCCCAGGCGCCGGGCAGGCGTCCCGGATCGGGAAAAAGGGGCGGCAGGGATGCATCCCCGCCGCCCCTTTCGTCCTTGCGGTGGCCCGCAGGACGCAGCCGCCAGCGCTCAGTACCGGTAGTGCGCCGACTTGAACGGGCCGTCCACGGGCACGCCAATGTAGTCGGCCTGCTCCTGCGAGAGCGTCGTCAGCTTCACACCCAGTTTGTCGAGGTGAAGCCGCGCGACCATCTCGTCCAGCTTCTTCGGCAGGATGTAGACGCGCCTGGCGTCGTACGCCGTGCCCGACAGCGTCTCCTTGCCCGTCGCGCTGAAGTGCAGGTCGAGCTGCGCCACGACCTGGTTGGTGAACGACGACGACATGACGAAGCTCGGGTGGCCGGTCGCACAGCCGAGATTCAGCAGGCGGCCTTCGGCCAGCACCAGGATGCTCCGCTCGGGCCGCGGGCCGTCGGCCGGGAACACCCACTCGTCGTATTGCGGCTTCACGTTCACGCGCGTCGCGCCGCTCTTCGCCAGGCCGGCCACGTCGATCTCGTTGTCGAAGTGGCCGATGTTCCCGATGATGGCCTTGTCCTTCATGCGCTTCATGTGGTCGACGGTGATGATGTTCTTGTTGCCCGTCGCCGTGATGAAGACGTCGGCCGTCCCGATCATGTCCTCGAGCGTGGCCACCTGGTAGCCTTCCATCGCGGCCTGCAGGGCGCAGATGGGATCGATCTCGGTGACCACCACGCGGCAGCCCTGGCCCTTGAGCGCCTGGGCGCAGCCCTTGCCCACGTCGCCGTAGCCGCACACCACCGCGACCTTGGCCGACAGCATCACGTCAGTGGCGCGGTTGAGCCCGTCGATGAGCGAATGCCGGCAGCCGTAGAGGTTGTCGAACTTGCTCTTGGTGGCCGAGTCGTTGACGTTGATGGCCGGGAAGAGCAGGGTGCTGGCGGCCGTCATCTCATACAGGCGGTGCACGCCGGTGGTGGTCTCTTCGCTGACGCCCTTGATGCCGTCGGCAATCCGCGTCCACACACCCGGACGCGCCTTGATCTGCGCGCGCAGCGCGTCGAGGATGACGCCCCACTCTTCGGGGTCGCTCTCGGGCTTGAAGGCCGGCACGACGCCTTCGTATTCGAACTGCTTCACCTTGTGCACGAACAATGTCGCGTCACCGCCATCGTCCACGATGAGCGACGGGCCGCTCCCGTCGGACCAGCGCAGCGCCTCGACCGTGCACCACCAGTACTCCTCGAGCGTCTCACCCTTCCACGCGAACACGGGCGTGCCCTTCGGGTTGTCCACCGTGCCGCCGGTCTCCGGCCGCCCGACGACGACGGCCGCCGCCGCGTGATCCTGGGTCGAGAAGATGTTGCAGCTCACCCAGCGCACGTCGGCGCCCAGATCGGCGAGCGTCTCGATGAGGACGGCCGTCTGCACCGTCATGTGCAGCGAGCCCATGATCTTCGCACCCGCCAGCGGCCGCTTCCCCGCATACTGTTTGCGCAGGGCCATCAGTCCCGGCATCTCGTGCTCGGCCAGGCGAATCTCGTTGCGGCCGAACTCGGCCAGCGTCAGGTCCTTCACTTTGAACGGCTCGCGCCCCGCCTTGCGGGCCGTCTCGAACGCGTGCACTTCCTTCACTGCTGTCGACATTGCATACTCCTCTTCGCTATTGCGCCTTCTGCCTCTTCTCACGCCTTTCGTCCCGTGGCTACGAACAACGCCGGCCCCTCGGCGTCCGGATCCGCCGGCAGCGCCTGGAGACGCACGGCCGAGACACCCGCGGCCGTCAGGTACCGGCGCGTCGTGTCCTCGGAAAAGCCGAGCCAGACGTGCCCCATCTGCTGCTGATACTCCGTCCGGTCGTGCGGCAGCATGTCCACGACGAGGATGCGCCCGCCCGGTCTGAGCACACGGGCGGCTTCGGCCAGGACGCGGCCGGGCTCGGGCTGATGGTGCAGGACGAGTGACACCAGCACCGCGTCGAGCAGGCCGTCCTCGATTGGCAGCGCCTCGAGCGCCCCTTCGCGCACTTCGACATTCGACGAGCCTTCCAGGCGCGCGCGCGCCGCCCGCAGCATGTCGGCCGAACCATCGATGGCGATCACGCGCGCCACGTGCGGCGCCAGCGCTTCGCTCATCTGGCCCGTGCCGCAGCCTAGGTCGCCGACAATCAGGCGGTCGTCGACGAGCGAGAGCAGAGCCATCAGGTGCGTGCGGCCGCCGAACAGCTGCAACCGCAGTCGATCCCACTGCCCCGCCGCCGACGAAAAGAACGCGCGCGACTTCTCGCGACGGCGCTGCAGCACGCTCTGCAGGCGACGCGCGTCCTGGCCGGCGCCGGACGCGCCACCAACCTGATCCCGGATCACCGGCCACAACTGTCGGGCCCCGAGATCGAGCTCGTCCACGGCCATGGCGTAGAAACGGCTCGTCCCGTCGCGACGCGACACCACCCACCCATCGTCGGCCAGGGTCTTGAGATGGCGGCTCACCGTGGATTGGGGCAACTGCAGGATCGCGCACAGTTCGGAAACCGTCAGCTCGTGGTGCTCGAGCGGCAGCAGCATACGGACCCGAATCGGGTCTGCGAGAGCCGCCATGTGATCCAGAATCGGCGCAGCGCCTTGATTCATCCGTATATCTGGATGAAAGAATACTCAAGCCTCCCCGGTTAGTCAAGGCCGGGCAACTCGCCGCTGACAACCTTTTCTCGGTGCCTGTCGTCTATACGCTTCGGGCACATAGATGGACCGCTTTCGCGCCGACACGTTTCTACCGCTCACGCCGGTTTCCTTCGAAATCCTCATCGCCCTGGCGGACGGCGAGCAGCACGGTTACCGCATCATGCAGGATGTCAACGCCCGCACCGACGGACGCGTGGTGCTGCACGCCGGCACCCTCTACCGCGCGCTGGCGCGACTGCTGGAGCAGGACCTCATCGAGGAGCTCGGCGAACGCCCGACCGGCGAGAGCGACGAGCGGCGGCGCTATTACCGCCTGTCGCCGCGCGGCCGCGCGGTGGCCGTCGCGGAGGCCGAACGGCTGGCGGGTCAGCTGGCGACGGCCCGCGCCCGCCGGCTACTGGAGGTCGCCCCATGACGCGCCCCGGCCGGCTGGCCGATGCGCTCCTCTCGATGGCGCTCCTCGCCTACCCGCGCGCCTTCCGCGAACGGTTCGGCGGCGAGATGCGGGCCGATTTCCACGCGAGCCGCGCCGCTCGCAGCCAAAGGCCGCTGGTCCGCCTGCTATCGGTGCACGTGTTGAACGGCTTCGCCGAGCGCCGCTCCGCGATACGCCGCTGGCCGCTCCGGCCGAATCGCCGACCTCATCTGTACGAACCTCGAGGGAGAAGAGCCATGTTCTGGGAGAACCTGCGGACCGACGTGGGCCATGCCCTCGCGCTCGCCCGCCGGCGGCCGATGGTGACGGGGCTGGCGGTGCTGGCACTGGCGCTCGGGATCGGTGCCAACAGCGCCATCTTCACCGTGGTCAACGGCGTGCTGCTGCAGCCGCTGCCGTACGGCGCCGCCGACACGCTGGTCATGGTCTGGAGCAGCAACCCGCGCGAACAGAAGCCGATCAACGTCGTATCGCCGGCCAACTTTCTCGACTACCGCGAAGGCGTGAAGGACCTGGCCGATCTCGAGGGCTTCATGTCCTTCGTGTCGACAGACCAGCTCACGACTGACGAAGGCCTCGAGCCGGTGTTGGCCGTCAACGTCGGTCTCCGCATATTCGACGTGCTGCAGCGGCAGCCGATCCTGGGGCGGACGTTCGCCCCCGGAGACTCCGACGTCGTAGTCCTCTCCCACGGCTATTGGCAGCGCCGCTTCGGCGGTGACCAGACCATCGTCGGGCGCGTACTGACGATTGAAGGCCAGCCGCGGACGGTCATCGGGGTGATGCCGGACGACTTCGTTTTCCCCTACAGCACGATGCTCGGCCCCGACGGCTTCACGACGCGCTCGGGTGTCGATTTGTGGGCGGCGTGGATCCCTGAGCGCGATCCGTTCGCCAACCGTAACGGTCAGCTGGTCCGCAATGTCCACTATCTCGCGGTAGTCGGGCGACGCCACGAGGGTGTGAGCACCGAGCAGGTCGAGGCGCGGCTGGCGACAATTGCCCATCAGCTCGAGCAGGCCTATCCCGATTCGAACGGCGGATGGGGCGCGGTGGTCGTCCCGCTGCACGAGCAGGCGGTCGGACCGGTCCGCACGGCGCTGTTGTTGCTGCTGGCCGGCGTCGGCGTCGTGCTCCTGATGGCCTGCGTCAACGTCGCAGCCCTCGCCCTGGCGCAGAGCGTGGCTCGCTCGCGCGAACTGGCGGTGCGAGCCGCGCTGGGCGCCGGACGAGGGCGCCTCGTCCGCCAGCTCCTCACCGAGAGCGTGCTGCTGGCGCTCCTCGGCGCCGGCGTGGCCTTGCTCGCGGTGACGTGGGGCGTCCAGGCGCTCGTCGCCCTCGCGCCGTCGACCATTCCCCGCCTCGACGAGATTCATCCCGACGCCACGGTTCTGGCGGTCACGCTGGGAGTGGCGTTAGTGGCCGGGGTCGGCATCGGCCTGGTCCCCGCCTTCGCCGCCTCGCGCCCGGACCTGCGTGACGCCCTGCAGGACGGCGGCCGCGGGGCGGCTGGCGCCTCACCGGCGGCCAGGCGGCTGCGCAACGGGCTGGTGATGGGCGAGGTGGCGCTCGCCGTCTTGCTGAGCGCCGGCGCCGTGCTGCTCCTCCGCAGTTTCACCGGCCTGCTCTCGGTGAACCCGGGGTTCACCCCAGAGGGGCTCTTGACCATGCAGATCAACCTCCCCCATCGGTTGACCACGACTGACGCGCGGCTGGCCTACTACGACGAAATGTTCGAGCGGCTGCGGGCCATTCCCGGTGTCGTCGCAGCGGGTGGCACGACGCGGCTCCCGCTCGGCAGCACGTCAGTGTCCACGACCATCGACGTCGAGGGCCGGCCGCTGCCGGATGCCGAGCTTCCGGAGGTCCAGTTCCGCCGCGCCGTGGACGACTTCTTCGGCGCCATGCAGATGCCGCTGAAGCAAGGCCGCAGTTTCACCCGCGAGGACGGGCCACACGCGCCGCCGGTTGCGGTCATCAACGAGGCCATGGCGGCGCGGCTCTTCCCGGGCGAGAACCCTCTCGGCCGGCGGGTCCGCACCGGCCCGAACCCGTCGCGCAACACCTGGATGACGATTATCGGCGTCGTCGGCAACGTCCGGCACACCGGCCTGGAGCAGCTGCCGGCTCCCGAGATGTACATCACGCACCGCCAGGGCCCGCCGGTGGCGCCGTTCATCGTCTTACGGGCCATCGGCGATCCGGCGGCACTCGTGGAGTCGGTGCGGATGGACCTCCGCGCATTCGATCGCGCGCTCGCGCTCTTCGACGTGCGGACCATGATCGACGTGCGATCCGCGTCGGTCGCTCCACGCCGGTTCATCCTAATGCTTGTGTCGGCATTCGGCCTGATGGCCCTCGTCCTCGCAGCGGTCGGGGTCTACGGCGTGATGGCCCTGGTCGTCGGCGAGCGGACGCGCGAGGTTGGCGTGCGCCTGGCGCTCGGCGCAGAGCCTCGCACCGTTCTGCAGATGATGCTCGGCCACGCGACGCGGCTCGCCGGTCAGGGCATCGTCGTCGGGCTGGCTGCCGCGCTGCTGCTGTCGCCGCTCATCGAGAGCCAGCTGTTCGGCATCCGGCCGTACGATCCAATCACCTTCGCCGCCGTGCCCGCCCTGCTGCTGGCCGTCGCACTGGCCGCCGCGTACGCGCCCGCGCGCCGCGCCATGCGAATCGACCCGATGCAGGCGATCCGGGAACAGTGAGGCCGGTGATGCGTGTGATGCCCATCGGATGGCTCCTGGTGCTGGCCGCCGCGGCCGGCGCCGCGGACCGGGCCGATCAGTCGGCGCGCGTCCGGATCACGCAGCGCGATCTGATCGCGCAGTGCCTCAATCACCACCCGGCAACGGGCTCGCGCGCCTGGAGCGTTCCGCCGGGGCCCGTGTCGCTCGCGTTCACCATGCGCAGCCAGTCACGGCCTGGCGTCGCCGCTGCGGATCCCGGGACCGCGTCGATTGCGTTCACGGCTGAGACCGGACGCCAGTACGAGGTGGAGGTGAGGGCCGACCCGATGGCGTTTTCCAGTCGCAACTGGCGCCGCCGGGAGTGGCGGCCCGTGGTTCGCGATCGAACGACGGACCAAATCGTCAGCAGCGAGCCGGAGTGGGTCGAGCCCGGCTGCCGCTAGCCGAGCTCGGTTTCGAGCCGGCCCACCATGTCATCCAGCTGCGCGACCACGGCGCGGACGGTTTCGGGCTGGCTCAGGTCCACTCCCGCGCGCTGCAACAACCGCATCGGGTGGTCGCTGCCGCCGGCCTTCAGCAGATCGAGATAGCGATCGACCGCCGCGCGCCGCGCGGCCAAGTCGTCGCCGCGGATGTCGAGCATCAGGCGCGCCGTGGACGCAAAGCAGGTGGCGTACTGGTAGACGTAATACGGCGACTGGAAGAGATGCGGGATGCGCGCCCACGTCGTCTGCGCACGCGCGTCCTCGCCGAGCAGGTCACCCCAGTACTGCTGGAGCAGGCTGGCGTAAAGGGCGTTGAGCGACTCGGCGGTCACCGGCTGGTCGCGTTCGACCAGGCGATGCGCCTCGAGCTCGAAATCCGCGAACAGCACCTGGTTGTAGAACGTCCCGACGATGCCGTCGATGGCGTGCTGGAGGAGGACGATGCGCTCGTCGCGGGTGCTCGCCCGCTCGAGCATGTAGTCCAGCAGCAGCGCCTCGGCCAGCGTGGACGGCACCTCGGCCACGAAGATGGTGTAGTCGGCGTACACGAACGGCTGCGTCTCGTGCGACAGCAGCGTGTGCATGGAGTGGCCGAGCTCGTGGGCCAGGGTGAACACCGCGTCGAGCGTGTCGTTGTAGTTCATCAGCATGTACGGATGCGCGCCGTACACGGGCGCCGAGTAGGCACCGCTGCGTTTCCCCTGGTTCTCGTAGACGTCGATCCAGCGGCCGGCAAATGCATCGCGCACCCGGCCCTGATAGACGGACCCGAGCGGCGCCATCGCCTCGACCACCCAGTCCTGCACGGCGTCGTAGGGGTACTTCTCGTCGTGTTCGGTGAGCGGGACGAACGCGTCGAAGACGTGGTAGTCGGAGAGGCCGAGCACGCGCTTCCGCAGCGCGTGATAGCGCTGGAACGGTGCCACGCCGGCCTTGGTCTCGCGAATCAGGTTCTCGACGACGCTGGTCGGGATGTCGTTGCCGAACAGCGCCGAGTCGAGGGTGGAAGCATACCCGCGCGCGCGGGCGTCGAACCACTCGCGCTGCATCACGCCGTTGTACAGCGTGGCGTAGGTGTTGAGCGACACACCGTAGGCGTCGTACAGCGCCTCGTAAGCGGCGCGGCGGTCGGTCTGGCGGCGGCAGGTGGCCAGCAGCCTGCGGTACTGGCCGTAGCTCACCTGCACGCGCTCGCCGGACGACAGCGTGATGGTCGGGAACCGGGCGTCGGCCGTCGACAAGGCGGCGTAAGTGTCGGCGGGCACCGAGGCCAGCCGGCCCGAGAGCGACATCAGCCGCTCGCCCGCGGCGTCCAGCACATGGGCCTGCTGCCGGTAGAGGTCCTCGATCGCGAAGCGGTAGAGCGCCAGGTCGGGCGACGCGGCCATCCAGGCACGCACTGTCTCGACCGGAATGCGCAGCAGCTCTGGGCTGAACCACGACGTCGCCTGCCGCCACCGGGCAATGAGCAGTTGCACCCGCTGGCGCCGCGCGTTCACGGTGTTGTCGCGCTGGTCCTGATCGTACTGGAGTGCCGCGTAGTACCAGACGCGATAGGCCAGCAGCCCAAGCGCGTCGGCGTCCCGGTACGCCTGGAGCAGGCGGGCGCCCCCCTGTTCAATCGTCCCTTCGTAGGCGCGGTACCGTTCGATGGCCTGTTCGAGCTCAGCGAACCCCGCCTCCCACTCCTCCCACGAGCCGAAGATCGAGGTGAGATTCCAGGTGTACGCCTCGGGAATGTCCGCGCGAGGCGGAACCACGGCGGGTGCGGCCGGCGCCGCGGGCGACGTCATCCCGTCATGATAGCCGTTCCCTTGCCGCGTCCACCAGCGTCGGCAGGAGCGCGTCGAGCGTCGGCGGCACGCGGACGACGTGGCGCGGCCGCGCCACCGCTTCGGCCAGCGCCGGCGGCAGGCCCACTGCGCGTCCGATGATGGGGCCGACGACGTCGCCGAACTTCGCCGGATGCGCCGTGGACAGGAACACCGCTCGCTCTACGCTGCCCTCGTCGAGCCGCCGTCGGGCGCCCATGTACGCAATCGCGGTGTGCGGGTCGGCGATGTAGCCGTACCGCTCGTCCAGTTCGCGGATGGCGCTCCGGACGTCTGCGTCCGTATGCACGCTGGCCGAGACCACCCGCCCCAGCGCCTCCACCCGGTCGGCGAACATCCACCGGATGCGCTCGAGGTTGCTGGGGTGGCCCACGTCCATGGCGTTGGCAAGCGTCGCGATGGAGGGCCGCGGCTCTACGCGCCCCGTGGCCAGGTAGCGTGGCCCGGTGTCGTTGACGGTCGTGGCCGCCTCGAACCGCGCGATCCCCGCTCCCATGCGGCGGGCCAGCAAGCCAGCGGCCAGGTTACCGAAGTTGCCGCTCGGCACGGAGACCAGCGGGCAGGGGTCCGGCCCGGCCAGCAGCGCCAGGTGCGCGAAGTACACCATCTGCGGCAGCAGGCGTCCCAGGCTGATGGAGTTGGCAGAGGTGAGATGGGCGCGCTCACGGAGATCGGGTCGGCCGAACGCTTCTTTGGCCAGCCGCTGGCAGTCGTCGAAGGTGCCGCCGACGGAGACGGCCGTCACGTTGTCGCCGAGCGTGGTGAACTGCGCCTCCTGCACGGCGCTCACCTGGCCCTCGGGATAGAGGACGACGACTCGCGTGCGGGGCACGCGGTGAAAGGCGTGCGCCACGGCGCCGCCGGTGTCCCCCGAGGTGGCCACCAGCACCGTCAGCGGCGGGGTGGCCGGATCGTGGAAGTGCGAGAGCAGCCGCGCCAGCACGCGCGCGCCGACGTCCTTGAAGGCGAAGGTCGGGCCGTGGAACAGCTCGAGCACCGAGAGCCGCTCGTCGAGCCGCACGAGCGGCACCGGAAAATCGAGCGCCTCGGCCAGCAAGGCGTGCAGCCGGGATGAGGCGATCTCGTCTTCGAGCAGCGGCGCCAGCAGCGCTGTGCCGATACCGGCCAGCGACGCGCCCTGGAGTGCCTCCCAGACCGCAGGGGGCAGCACCGGCACGCTCGAGGGCACGTACAGCCCGCCATCGGGCGCCAGACCGGCCAGCAGCGCGGTGCGGAACGGCACATCGGGCGCGGCGCCACGGGTGCTGATGCAAATCATGCCGCGGTCACCAGCCGGGCGCCCGCGCGTCCGACAAGGGAAACATAGAGATCGGCGCCCGCGTCGCTGTGTTCGGCAAACGTACGCTGCATGGCCTCGCCGGCCGCGCGGGCGTTGTCGAGCGTGGAGGTCAAGGCGAACATCGACGGCCCCGACCCGGACAGCGAACAGCCGAGGGCCCCAGCCGCCAGGGCCGCGGCCTTCACCGCGAAGAACCCGGGAACGAGCGGGGCGCGCCGGGGCTCGACGATCACGTCTTCGAGAGAGCGGGCCAGCAGGGCTCGATCGCTCGTGAAGAGCGCGGCTACGAGCGCACCCAGGTTGCCCCACTGCCGCACGGCGTCGCGTAGCGGCACGGTTTCACCCAGCAGGGCCCGCGCCATGCCGGTGTTGACCGAGAGGTGCGGATGGAGCAGGGCGCACGCGAGGCCGTCGGGCACCGGCAGGCGCACGACGTCGGGCGGCGCGATCTGGCGCGCGAGCACGAAGCCTCCGTGCAGCGCCGGTGCGACGTTGTCGGGATGGGCCGCCCCGCAGCCCGCCTCCTCGCCCGCCATCGCGCACGCCAGCAGCACGTCGGCGCCGACGGGCCGGCCGAGCAGCTCGTTGACGGCCACGACGGCCGCGACCGCGCTGGCGCCGCTCGAGCCGATGCCGCTCTCGAGCGGCAGCCCCTTGTGGAGGGTGAGGCTGACGCCGGTGCGCGTCTGCAGGTGGTCGAGCAGCGCCGCCACGGCGGCCCCGGCGGTGTTGCGGCGGGGGTCGCGGGGCAGGCGGCCCTGGTCGCCCGTGATGCCGGCAATCCGGACGCCTGGCTCGCAGGCGGTTTCAACCAGCACGACATCGCCCGGCTCGTCGAGCGCGAAGCCGAGCACGTCGAACCCACACGCGACATTGGAGACGGTGGCGGGCGCATAGGCGGCAATCATCGGGATCAGGAAGTGTAGAGTACCCCATGCCCGAGCGCATTCCGGCCATCAAGGTCCTGCTGCTGCCCAAGGACACCAACGCCCTGGGCACGATTTTCGGCGGCGTCATCCTCTCGCACATCGACCTAGCGTCGGCCGTGGAGGCCCGCAAGGTCGCGCCGCACCGGTACGTGACGGCCGCGATGCGCGAGGTGGTGTTCCATGCCCCGGTCTTCGTCGGCGACCTGGTGAACTTCTACACCGAGACGCGTCGCATCGGCCGCACGTCGGTCACCGTCGGCATCGAGGTGGTCGTGGAGCGATGGAGTGCCGACCACCGCGGTGAAAAGGTCATGGTCACGGTCGCCGAGGTCGTGCTGGTGGCCATCGACGGCGAAGGCCGCCCGATCCCCGTGCAGCAATCCTGACGCGGCGCGCGTCACGCGCCAAATTTTTCGTTTGGCTTTTGGAAGATGATCGCTATTCTGTGAATCTGAAGATGAGCACACTGACAGGCGGACGCCTGAGACCCGGCACCAGTCCGGGATCAGCCTCGTGGTCGATTACCGAAGCGGGCGAACTCTACGACGTGTCCCGCTGGGGGCAGGGGTACTTCGCGATCAACGAGCACGGTCACCTGCAGGTCCATCCGACGAAGGACCCGGCGCGTGGCGTCGACCTCAAGCGGCTGGTCGATCGTCTCCAGCTGCGGGGGCTGGCGGTGCCCATCCTCATCCGGTTCACCGACATCCTGAAGCACCGTCTCGGCGAGATTCACGCCGCTTTCCAGCAGGCGATCGCGCAGCACCAGTACCAGGGCCGCTACCTCTGCGTGTATCCCATCAAGGTGAACCAGCAGCGCCAGGTCGTGGAAGAGGTGCTCAACTTCGGCGCGCAGTACGGCTTCGGGCTCGAGGCCGGCAGCAAGCCCGAACTGCTGGCCGTGGCGGCGCTGGCCACCAACGACACGCCGATCATCTGCAACGGCTTCAAGGACTTCGAGTTCATCGAGATGGCGATGCTGGCCCAGAAGATGGGCCGGCAGATCATTCCCGTCGTCGAGAAGTACACGGAGCTCGAGCTCATCCTCGAGTACGCCGAGAAAGTGGGCGTGCGGCCCAACATCGGCATGCGTGTCAAACTCGCGGCGCGCGGGTCGGGCCGCTGGCAGTCGTCGGGCGGCTACCGGTCGAAGTTCGGGCTCACCGTCACCGAAATCCTGCGCGGGCTCGAGGAGCTCAAGGCGCGGGGCATGGAAGACTGCTTCAAGCTGCTCCACTTCCACCTGGGCAGCCAGATCACGCACATCCGCATCATCAAGAACGCGCTGAACGAGGCCGCTCGCGTCTACTGCGAGCTCGCCAAGCAGGGGGCGGGTCTGCAGTTCCTCGACGTCGGCGGCGGGCTCGGCGTGGATTACGACGGATCACAAACCAACTTCGAGTCGTCGATGAACTACACGCTGCAGGAGTACGCCAACGACGTCGTCTATCACATCCAGACGGTGTGTGACGAGGCGGGCGTGACTCATCCGACCATCGTGTCGGAGAGCGGCCGGGCGGTCTCGGCGTATCACAGCATGCTGATCTTCAACGTGCTGGGCACGGCGGGTTTCGGCGAGGAACAGATCCCCGCGACGGCCGCCGATGAGTTCGAGCAGCCGCTGGTGGATCTGCTCGAAACCTATCACTCGGTCACGCAGCGCAACGCCGTCGAGTCGTACCACGACGCCCAGCAGGCGCTCGACATGGCGATGAACCTGTTCAGCGGCGGCTACCTGCCGCTCAAGCAGCGGGCGCACGCCGAGAACGTCTACTGGGCCATCTGCGAGAAGATCCACAAGCTCTGCCAGGGTATGGACGACCTGCCCGAGGAACTGCAGGCGCTCGAGGAGCTGCTCTCGGACACCTACTTCTGCAACTTCTCACTCTTCCAGTCCATTCCCGACAGCTGGGCCATCAAGCAGCTCTTTCCGGTGATGCCCATCCATCGGCTCAACGAGCCGCCCGTCAATCACGCCGTGATCGGCGACATCACGTGCGACTCCGACGGCAAGCTGGATCAGTTCATCGACCGGCGCGACGTCAAGAAGACCGTACTGCTGCACCGCTTCAACGGCGAGCCCTACTACCTGGGCGTGTTCCTCGTCGGCGCCTACCAGGAAATTCTCGGCGACCTCCACAACCTCTTCGGCGACACGCACGCCGTGCACGTGAGCCTGGCCGACAACGGCGACGATGGCGCGGACGGCGCGCGGGTCGAGCACATTATCAAGGGCGACTCCGTGCGGGAAGTGTTGAAGTACGTGGAGTTCGATCCGGAAGCCCTGATGGCCAAGCTGCGGCGCGACGTCGAGGCCGCGGTCAACGCCGGCCGCATGGAAGACCCGCAAGCCGGCCGCCTCCTGAAGTTCTACGAGGAGGCGCTGATGGGCTACACCTACCTGGAAGATCCGAACGCGGATTAGAGTGAGTCTCAGCCGTCGGCCGGGTCACACCTGGTCCCCATCGCGGGGCGCCACGCCGGCGGCGGGCTGACGAGGGTCCGCGCGTTTCAGACTCGGGCCGTCGATCGCCGCTTCATCTCGAAGAACTTGCGCACGGCGCGATCGAACCGCTCCTGCAGCGGCTTACGTTCCTCGGTCGCAAGCGGGCCCAGGCGGTTCCAGGCGGATTGCGCGCTGCGCACTTCCTGCTCCGCCGCGCGCTGACGGGCGTCCTCGGCCTGACGAGCCGCGCCGGCGCCCATGGTGTTGGCGGCCAGGGCCTCGCGCCACTGGCGCGCGAGCAGCTCCGCCGGCGAGAGGTTCTTGGCCGGTTCGGCGCTCTCGGCTGGCAGGAGCTTTTCGACCTTGGCAATGAGCTTGGTCATCCGCTCGCGCGTGGCCGCGGGATCGAGGTCGGTGCCGGCGAAGGCCTCGGGCCAGCGGGTGACCAGCTCGAGGAGCGACTCGTTCACGCGGTCGGCCAGCGGCGTCAACGTGTGGCGCGGCAGTTCGGGCCCCTGCACCCAGCGCGCGCGGGCCGCCTGCACGTGGGCGAAGAGGTCGGCCGGCATCGGCGCGTCGCCCGCGTCGTCGGCCGGCACCAGGGCTTCGAGTTCCGCCACTGCCGACTCACGGTCGGCGACCTTGCCCTGCAGCGCCGCCTGGTCGCGGTTCTTGAAGCGCTCGAAGAACAGGTCGCACGCTGCCCGAAACCGCTGCCAGATGGCCTCCGACTTGGTGCGTTTCACGGGCCCGATGGTCTTCCATTCGACCTGCAGCTGCTTGATCCGCGCGGCGGCCTTCTCCCATTCGGACGACTGCGCGAGCTGCTCGGCCTCGGCGACGAGCGCCTCCTTGCGGCGCAGGTTCTCGGTCCAGTCGTGCTTGCGCTGTTTGAGGTCGTCCTGGCGGCGAGTGAAAAAGGCGTCGCAGGCCGCGCGGAAGCGTTCCCAGAGGGCACGTTCGTGACCTCGCGTGACCGGGCCGATCGTCTTCCACTCGGACTGCAGCTGCTTGATGGCCTCGGCGGTCTTCACCCAGTCGGTCGAGTCCCTCAGAGCCTCGGCGCGCTCGGCGAGGGCGGTCTTCCGCTTCAGGCTCTCGGCCCGCTCGGCGTTCTGCTGGGCGAAGACGTCCTTGCACTTCTCGTAGACCTGGTCCTGGGCGGTCTTGAAACGCGTCCAGAGGGCCGTGGCCTGCGAACGCGGCGCCGCCGCGACGGGCTTCCACCGCTCCTGAAGCACCTTCATCTCGGCCGCCGCCTGCTCGGGCTCGGTGTCGGCCGCCAGTACCAGGGCCTCCATCTTCGAGCACAGCTCTTCCTGGACCTGGACATTCGCCCAGCGCTTCCACTCTTCGGACTCGCGCATTTCCTGCATGCGGGGTGCCAGGCTGGTGCGTACGGCCTGGAGCCGGACGGTCAGGTCTTCACGGTCCTGCCTGGTCGGCAGCGGGCCCATCGTGCCGACGGCCAGCTTCACGTCCTTCAACAGCGCGTCGGCGCCCTTGAGGGTAAGCGACTCGGCGGCGGCGCGCGCCTCGAGCTCGGCGACCCGGCTCTGGAGGCGCTGCACGTTCTGCTGCTGCTCACCGGCCTTGATCTCGCGCAGGGCCTGCTCCTTGGTCTCGAGCACCGCGGCCACGTGCTCGTACCGAGCCGAGATCTCGACGTCGATCTCCACGTCGCGCGCCGCAGCCTGCCACTGCTTCCTGAGGGCGAACCACTGACTGCGCACCCCGGCGTAGGGCTCGGCGCCAGAGAGGGCCTCCATCTCGGTGACCACTTCCGGCAGGCGCTCGGCCAGCTCGCGCGCGCGCAGCCGGCGCTCGTGGCGCGTTTCGGCGGCGCGGCAGGCCTCCGCGAACCGATGCTCGAGCTCCGCGGCCCAGGAGTCGGGCATGGGCGGCATACCTTCCCACGTGGCGCGCGCCTCGGACAGGCTCTCGGGCAGGGCGCCACCCTGCAGGGCTTCGACCCGGGCACACACCTCCGCACGCGCCGCCTGTTCGCGCGCGCGCTCCTGGCGCTGGCGCTCGGCCTCCTGACGGGCCAGGTCGTCGGCGGTGATACGGTCTCGCACCGACGCCGACACCCCCTCGAACGCGTCGGCGAGCGCCGGCTCGATGTCGGCGTCGGCGTTGAGCTCGACCCAGGCCACCCGCGCGGCGCCATAGCCCTCGCGCATCTCCGCGAGGTCGGAGGCCTCTCCAAGCGCCTTCATCCTCGCAACCAACTCGCGGGCGCTGGCCTGATCGGCGTCCTTGTAGACCGGACCCGAGGGCAGGTCCGGGGCCGCCGGCGCTTCCATCTGCCGCGCCAGCGCGCGCGCCCGCTTCTGCGCGGCCTTGGTGCGAGCCTTCTGCGCGATGAGCGCGAGCAAATCGGCCGACGGTGAGGCCAGCGCGTCGACGGCGGCGACGGCGGCATCGGCATGATCACCCCGGACGGCCACGCCTTCGAGCTCGGCGGCGTCACTGAGGCGGCTCACGGCCAGCATCCGCGCGCCCGCTCCGGCGGCGTGGCGGGCGACGCTGCCGAGCACCTTCGAATCGCCTATGGACTCCACGGCCTGCCGGCGCAGCGCCTCGGGGCCCGCGGCCTTGGCCACCTGGCCGAGCTCCCGGTCGCGCCCCAGTGCGATGAGCGCGGTGAGCGCCGGCGACGCCTGGTCGGCGTCGTGCTTGCCCGCCCGCTCCACCAGTTGCGCCAGCGCGTATTCGCGCACGCCCTCGTCAGCCTCGTTGCGGACGATGTCGGCCAGGGTGGCGGACTCGGTCAGCCGAGCCACAGCCGTCCGCCGGACGCGGGCGTCGGGGTCATCCTTGGCCAGGGCGGCCAGCGTGGCTTGATCGTCGGCCGTCATCTCGTGGACGGCTTCGATGCGGATGTTGGGGTCGGTGTGGGTGTGCTTGGACTGCGGACGAAGCTTGTCGAGGATGCCCATGGTCGTTCAGACAGCGCCGGCCCCCCGGGGGTCGGACGCGGCCTCTCCAGAAAATGAAACGTTTCGCCCCGCCGACCAGGCACCTCGTACGACACGACGAGGCCCGGTCCCGCCACGGAACTCAGGTTGAAGTCAGACCCCCGATTATCCACTGGCGACTACCCAGGGCGCAATCGCACTTGCGTGATTTCATCCATTCATCTAGATTTATCGATATGACTGGAGCCTCCGCGCTCTATCGCCTGCTCGGCGATGACGCCCGCCTCCGGCTGCTGCGGGTGCTGGCCCGCGACCATTTCAACGTCACCGAGCTCACCGGGATCCTCGGGCTGGCCCAGTCGGGCGTCTCGCGCCACCTCGGCCTGCTCAAGGACGCCGGTCTGGTGACCGAAGAGCGCGAGGGCTCCTACACGTACTACCGGCTCTCGCCGGGCCTGCGGGCCGACGGCAACGCCTTGTGGACCCTGCTCCGGACGCAGTTCGACGAGGCCGAAGGGTCGGCCGCGCTCAAAGCCGACGAGGCGCGGCTGCAGGAGGTCCTGCGCGTGCGCCGGGAGAACTTCGACCGCCGGGCCGGTCTCGACACGCGCGACGGCCGCCAACTGGTGCCGGGCCGGAGCTGGGCCGCCTGGTCCCGGGCCCTCGGCTTCCTGCTGCCGAGCCTGGACGTGGCCGACCTGGGGTGCGGCGAGGGCTATCTGTCGCTCGAGGCGGCGCAGTGGGCGCACAAAGTGGTAGCCGTCGACCGATCGGCCGAGGTCCTCACCCGCGCGCGCGCCCTGGCGACCCGCCGGCACATCAGGAACGTCACCTGGAAGCGCGGCGAGCTCGAGCGTGTGCCCATCGACGACGACTGCATGGACGTGGCGCTGCTCTCACAGGCGCTGCACCATGCGGGCGACCCCGCCCGCGCCGTGGCCGAGGCCGTGCGCATCCTGCGCGAGGGCGGCCGCGTCCTCGTGCTCGACCTCAGGTCGCATGAGGAGAGCTGGGTCCGTGATGCGCTGGGCGACCGCTGGCAGGGATTTGGCGACGAACAACTCCAGGCGCTCCTCACCGGAGCCGGCCTGACCGATGTCCGCGTGCGCGTGGGCGCACGCAATCAAGGCGACCCGTTCGTCGTGCTGCTGGCCTGCGGCACGAAACCGCGTCGCCGGAAGGCCCGAACCTGATGCCGACCGATATTGTCCGTCTCGAAGCCGCCCTCGCCACGCGCATCCTGGTGCTCGACGGCGCCATGGGCACGATGGTGCAGCGCCTTTCGCTGTCGGAGGCCGACTTCCGCGGTACGCGATTCGCGAACCACCCGCACGACGTGCGGGGCAACAACGACCTGCTGGTGCTGTCACGGCCCGAGGCGGTGGCCGGCATCCACGCGGAGTACCTGGCCGCGGGCGCCGACCTCATCGAGACCAACACCTTCAGCGCCAACGCCGTGTCGCAGGCCGACTACGGTCTCGAGGCGATTGCCGCCGAGCTCAACGTGGCCGCAGCGCGCCTGGCGCGCCGCGCTGCCGATGAGTGGACGGCCAGGACGCCCGATCGACCGCGCTTCGTCGCCGGCGCCATGGGGCCCACCACCAAGGTCCTGTCCATTTCGCCCGACGTGAACAACCCGGCGCGGCGGTCGATCACCTTCGACCAGATGCGCGATGCCTACCGCGACCAGGCCCGCGGCCTCGTCGAGGGCGGATGCGATCTGCTACTGGTCGAAACCATCGTGGACACGCTGAACGCGAAGGCGGCCATCGTGGCCATCGAGGAGGTGTTCGAGTCGCTCGGGCGGCGCGTGCCGGTGATGATCTCGGCCACCATCACGGATCGCAGCGGCCGCACGCTGTCGGGCCAGACCCTCGACGCCTTCTTCGTGTCGATCGAGCACGCACGTCCATTTTCCGTGGGCCTCAACTGCGCGCTCGGAGCGCGCGAGATGCGTCCCTACCTGGCCGAGCTCGCCCGCATCGCCACCGGCTACGTCACCTGCTATCCGAACGCCGGGCTGCCGAATGCGTTCGGCCAGTACGACGAACTGCCCGAGGAAACCGCCGCGCTCATCCGCGACTTCGCCGAGAGCGGCTTCGTCAACATCATCGGCGGCTGCTGTGGCACGACGCCCGATCACATCAGGGCCATCGCCAAGGCGGTCGAAGGGCTGCCGCCACGGCAGCCCCGCCCCACCGCACCGCTCGATCCAGGCGAGGTCCTCACCCGCTACGCCGGCCTCGAGACGCTCACGCTGCGGCCCGACGCCAACTTCCAGATGATCGGCGAGCGCACCAATGTCACGGGCTCGCGCAGGTTCGCCCGGCTGGTACAAGGCGGCGACTGGTCCGGCGCGGTCGAGGTGGCGCTCGATCAGGTGCGCGGTGGCGCGAACATCCTCGACGTCAACATGGACGAGGGCATGCTCGACTCGGAGGCGTGCATGACCGCGTTCCTGAACTACATCGGTACCGAGCCCGAGATTGCACGGCTGCCCTTCATGATCGACAGCTCGAAGTGGTCGGTGATCGAGGCGGGCCTCAAGTGCGTGCAGGGCAAGGCCATCGTCAACTCCATCAGCCTCAAGGAAGGCGAGGCCGACTTCCTGGCCAAGGCGCGCCTGGTGCGCCGGTTCGGCGCGGCCATGGTTGTGATGGCTTTCGACGAGCGGGGCCAAGCCGATACCGTCGAGCGGAAGATCGCCATCTGCCAGCGCGCCTATCGGCTGCTGATCGAGCAGGCCGGCGTGGCGCCGGCCGACATCATCTTCGACCCCAACGTGCTGGCGATCGCGACGGGCCTGGACGAGCACAACGACTACGCGAAGAGCTTCATCGAGGCGACGCGGCAGCTCAAGGCCGCGTGCCCCGGCGCCAAGGTGAGCGGCGGCATCAGCAACCTGTCGTTCTCGTTCCGGGGCAACGACGTCGTACGCGAGGCCATCCACTCGGCCTTCCTGTTCCACGCCATCAAGGCCGGTCTCGACATGGGCATCGTCAACGCGGGACAGCTCGTCGTGTACGAGGACATCCCGCCGGCCCTGCTCGAGCACGTCGAGGACATCATCTTCAACCGCCGTCCGGACGCCACCGAGCGGATGGTGGCCTTCGCCGACACCGTCCGCGGGGCGGCGTCGAAGCGTGAGACGGACCTGGCGTGGCGGCAGAGCCCCGTCGAAGCGCGCCTGAGCCACGCCCTGGTGCACGGCATGGTTGACTTCGTCGAGGTCGACGCCGAGGAGGCTCGGCTCAAGTACGGGCGGCCGCTGCTGGTCATCGAGGGGCCGCTGATGGACGGCATGAAGGTGGTGGGCGACCTCTTCGGCGCCGGCAAGATGTTCCTGCCCCAGGTGGTGAAAAGCGCGCGGGCCATGAAGCGCGCGGTGGCCTATCTCGAGCCGTTCATGGACGCCGAGAAAGCCGCTGCCGGCCGCGGCGCCCGGGGGCGTGTGCTGCTGGCCACGGTCAAGGGCGATGTCCACGACATCGGCAAGAACATCGTGGGCGTGGTACTCGGTTGTAACAGCTACGAGGTGATCGACCTTGGCGTGATGGTGCCGTGCGACACCGTCCTCCAGCAGGCCGTCGAACGCCAGGCAGACATCGTCGGGCTGAGCGGCCTGATTACACCGTCGCTCGACGAGATGGCGTTTGTGGCCACCGAGATGGAGCGGCGCGGCATGCGGTTGCCACTGTTGATTGGCGGTGCCACGACGAGCCGCCAGCACACCGCCGTCAAGATCGCCCCGCAGTACAGCGGCCCCACGGTGCACGTGCCCGACGCGTCACGCGTGACCGACGTCGTGTCCAGCCTGCTCAGTCCCGGTCAGCGCGAGGCGTTCGCGGCGGCGAATCGTGACGACCAGGCGCGGCTGCGCCAGCAGTACGCCACCCGCGGGCAGCGTCCCACGCGACCCTACGCCCAGGCCCGCGACAACCGCCAGCGGCTCGACTTCGGGCAGCGGCCGACACCTGCGTTCCTCGGGGCGCGCCAGGTCGACGTGGACCTGGCAGCTCTGGTGCCCTATATCGACTGGACGTTTTTCTTCGCGGCGTGGGAACTGAAGGGCCGCTTCCCCGCCATTCTCGACGACCCGACGCACGGCGCGGCGGCACGCGACCTCTATGCCAACGCGCGGCAACTGCTCCAGCGCATCGTGGACGGACGCCTTATCCGCGCCCGCGGGGTGTTCGGCTTCTGGCCCGCGTGTGCGGACGGCGACGACATCGTGCTCTTCGAGCCGCCGGCCGGCGGGAGCGCCGGGGCGGAACGGAGCGCCGGGGCTTCACCCCCGGCGGAACTCCTCCGCTTCCCGATGCTGCGACAGCAGGAAGTGATTGCCGACGACAAGCCGAACCGCTCCCTGGCCGACTTCGTCGCGCCGTGCGGGATCGGTGCGCTCGACTCCATCGGCGCCTTTGCGGTCACCGCCGGCCTCGGCGCCGGCGACCTGGTCCGGAAGTTCGAGGCCGCGCACGACGACTACTCCGCCATCCTGGTGAAGGCCCTGGCCGACCGCCTTGCCGAGGCCTTCGCCGAGTACCTGCACGCCGAGGCGAGGGCCGCCTGGGGCATCCGCGAGTCGCTGACCAACCTTGAACTCATCGAGGAGCAGTTCCAGGGAATCAGACCGGCCTTCGGTTACCCGGCGTGCCCGGACCACAGACTGAAGCGGCGCCTCTTCGACCTGTTGGATGCGCCGGCAATCGGCATGGCGTTGACCGAGTCGTGCGTCATGACGCCGCCGGCCAGCGTGAGCGGCCTGTACTTCTGGCACCCAGGCGCGCGGTACTTCAATATCCAGCGCGTCAACGCCGACCAGGTGGACGACTACGCCCGGCGCATGGGTGTACCAACGGCCGAGACCGAGACGTGGCTGCGGCCCGTGCTCGGTTATGAGCCGGCGCCGGCCGCCGCACCCGCGCGCCCGTGATGTGTTCGATGCATGCGGATCACGCCGTGAACAACCGGTCACGCGCCGACATCGAGCACGATCTTGCCGACGTGGGCCGAGCCTTCCATCCGCCGGTGGGCCTCGGCAGCCGCGGCCAGCGGAAACACCGAGTCGATGACCGGGCCGACGCGCCGATCGGCAATGAGCGGCCACACGTGCGCCTCGAGCTGGCGCGCGATGGCGCCCTTTTCCTCGGGTGATCTGGGGCGAAGAGTCGAACCGGTGATCCACAGCCGGCGCCGCATGACGGCGGACAGGTCCAGTTCCGCGCGGGCGGATGTCAGGAAGGCAATCTGGACCAGCCGCCCTTCGATGGCGAGCGTGTCGATGTTGCGCGCCAGGTACTCGGCGCCGACGATGTCGAGAACGACGTCGGCGCCGCGCCCGCCGGTGGCGACCTGCATGGCCGCCACCCAGTCGGTGGTCCGGTAGTTCCAGGCCTCGGCGGCGCCCAACGCCCGGCAGGCCGCGCACTTCTCGTCGCTGCCGGCCGTGGCCCCCACCCGGGCACCGAAGGCCGCCGCCAGTTGGACGGCCGTGGTGCCGATGCCACTGGTCCCCCCGTGCACGAGCACCCACTCGCCGGCCGCCAGGCGGCCACGCTCGAAGAGATTGGTCCAGACGGTGAAGTAGGTTTCGGGAATCGCCGCGGCCTCGACCATCGAGCGGCCCGCGGGCACGGGCAGGCACTGCACCTCCGGCGCCACTGACAGCTCCGCATAGCCGCCGCCGGAGACAAGGGCGCACACCTGGTCGCCGGGCTTCCACCGGGCCACACCCGGCCCTACCGCTCGTACGGTGCCGGCCACTTCAAGGCCCGGGATGTCGGAGGCGCCCGGTGGCGGCGGGTACTTGCCGTAGCGCTGAATCACGTCCGGGCGGTTCACGCCGGCCGCCCGCACGGCGATGAGGACCTCCCCGGGGCCGGCGACCGGATCGGGACGCTGGGCCAGGCGGAGGCCCTCCGGGGGGCCGAATGTCGCGATCTCGATGCAGCGCACGTGAATGTCCGGTCTCGGTGGCCGCGCGTGGCGAACGCGCGGGCTACTTCAGGTTCGACGGCAGGCGCGGCGAAGACAGCAGCGCGACAAACGCCCGCCACCGGCGCGCCGGTGTCCCCTGGCGGCCCGCCTGCTTCTCCACGTAGGCTCGAATCAGGTCCTTGCCCAGGTTGTAGTTGATGACGTAGCTCCGATACTGGTCGATGAATCGAACGCGCTGCTCGGCGCGCGCCCGCGGATACATCGCGTAGCGCTCGAGCCAGTCGGCGGCCTCTGCGCGGTCCATCGTCCCGTTCAGATAGCGCCGGGCGGCTTCGTTGCCCGCGTATGACAGCCGGTCCACGAGAGCGAGCACCTCGTAATACTCCTGGGCGCGGGCGCCATCGATGCCGGCCAGCGGGAACAGGACGTCCCGTTCGAGCGCAAGCCGCTCGGCTGGCGGAAACGCCACCTCGATTCCGTAGTTCGCGGTTCCTTCAGCGATGAGCGACTGCGGCGAGAACAGCGGATAGACGCTGTATTCGACCCACCCGCGATCGCGCATCAGGTGCTTTTCGAGCAGCACGTTGTAGACGTGATGTCCGGGATAGCCCTCGTGGCACGCCAGGTCGACCGCGCGATCGATGTACACCGGGAGGTCCGTGTTCACCTGGATCAGGCTTCGGTACCCGCCCTGGTACCAGTTGTAACCACTCCACGACTTGCCGGTTACGTACTCGACCGTGAAGCGTTCTTCCGGGGGCAGCTCGATGTGCTTCAGCGTCTGCTCGCGGCACGCGCGGATCGCTTCCTGGAACACGCGATCCAGGCGCCCGGGCGGGATCACGAAAGCCTGCTTGTAGCGATCGTAACGCTCGATGAGCGACCCGTCGCCCGGCAGGCGCGAGTCGAGCTGGTCGAGCACGGTCCGGAACTCCGCCTCCGTGTGCACGGGCGCCACCGCGTCGTAGAGCGCCCGCGACTCCTCGTCGAAGGTGAACTGCTTGCCCTGCAGCATCGCCACCTTCGCCCGCACGGCCGACAGTTGCCGGTTCAAGTACTGCCGTCGAAGCAACCACAGATCCGCGTCCGCCGCCACGGGCGGCACGCCAGGAGCGCGCGCCAGGTCGGCCTCGATGGCGGCCGCCTGCTGATCGAGCGTCCGAAGGTCGGCCTTGCCCGACTCGGCCTCGGTCCGCCACTCGGGCGGACCGTAGAAGGCGTCCACATAGTCGGCATCGTGCTGGCCCACGGCCAGAATCAGCCGGACGTACCGCTCGGCGATCGACCGCAGCGGATCGCTCACCGGCCCCTGCGCGTTCACCATGACCGTTCCGGCCGCCACGGCCAGCAGAACCACCCCTCGCCCGACGCCTGTTCGCCCCATGCTGTTCCTCCCGTCAACACGCCGCGGCCGCGCGCCCCGGACGCCTCACGGTCGCCCGGCACGAAGGCCCGCCTCGTGTCCGTACCGCCGCCGGATCGTCGGGATCAGGTACTCCCGGAACGCCCGGTGGAAGTCGTAGCCGGGCGCGAACCCCCAGTCACGTCGCGCCGCCGAGTCGTCGACGTCAGATGGCCACGAGTCGACAATCCCCTGCCGCTTCTCGTCGACCGACCAGGTAATGGGCGCCGACGGAAACGCCGCCATCACCTCGGTGTGAATCTCCTCGGCCGACGGATTGAAGGCCGACAGGTTGTAGGCCGTGCGCGTCAGCCGCTCTCGAGGGGCCGCGGTCAGTTGCAGTAGCGCCTCCACCCCGTCGGGCATCGCCATGAACGGGATGCGGGTATCGGGCCGCACGAAACAGGCGTAGGGCTCGCCCCTGGCCGCGGCGTGAATCATCTCGGGCGCGTAGTCGGACGTTCCGCCCGACGGCACCGTGACGGCCGAGATCAATCCCGGGAAGCGCACCGCCCGGAAGTCGACCTTGCCGGCCTGCGAGGCGGCGGACAGCTGCTTGTAGAAGCGCGCGTAGTAGCGCCCCAACTGCTCGCAGTAGAGCTTGTTGCAGCCGTACATCGTGGTCGGCGTGTTGTAAGCATCTTCGGCGATCCGCCCGATCCGCCGCTTCTCGTCCAGGCTGGGGAGGCCGTACGCCGCGATGGACGAGGGGTAGAGGAACAGGACGGGCCGTCCGTGCGACTCGGCTTCGCGGTGCGAGAACTCCAGCAGGCTCAACGTGCCTTCGACGTTGACCTTGTGCGCGGTCAGCGGCGTGAACTCGGAGCGGGTGGACAGCAATGCAGCCAGATGGAACACGGCATCGATTTCGAACTCGGCCATGATGCGCTCGAGGAGCGCGTGGTCGAGAATCGATCCGGTGAACTCGCGCTGCACCAGCGGGGACAGCGACCCGTCCAGCGGGTTGACGTCCAGCGTGATGACGGCGCGGTCTTCCCGCATCGACAGCCGCTCGATGAGGCCGTGGCCGATTTCGCCACCGGCGCCGGTGATCAGTACGACGGGCTTTCGGATCACAAGGGATCTCCGCTCACGCCTCGCGAGACGGGACCTGAGGCGTCTCTCGTCATTCTATCCCCGGCGGCGCGCCGCCTCGAGGCGCTCGCCAACCTGACCGTTCCATGGCGGGATGACAATCGTCACGGCGCCGCGAGTCTCGGCCATGCACGCCAGCCTGATGTCGGGGTGCGGCTCGCGCGTGTCCGAGTAGCCGAACGCGGCCAGCGCCGTGCGCTCGCGGCCGTCCACCGGCGAGAGCTTCGCGGCCCCGGCGAGAATCCCCACCCAGCACGCCCCGCAGGAGCAGGTGCGGCACTGCGTGGGAATCGGTCCCTCCGTGCAGCGCTGATCCGCCCCCCGATAGTGCCGCCTGTCGAGCGCGGCGGCCGTCGTCAGGTGCTGCGTCTCGATCAGGCGAAACCCACGGCGCGGCGGCCGTTCGTCGAAGGTCACGGTCCACTGCCGGCGCCCTCCACGCAGAAAGCCGAACATCCCCTGCGAATCGTTCGCCTCGCGCCGAGCGGCCAAGCGGTCGGGGTTGTCGCCCGCAACTCCAATCAGCGGCCCAGTGCCACCGGCCGGCGTCGCGATGTCGGATTCGGGTAGGCCGGCCTGCTGCAGCGTCCGCACCGCCACGACCGTGATGCCAACCAGCCACGACGCATCGACCGCGAGGCGCGAGGCCGCGGCCCGCGCCATCTCCTGAATCTGGGCGCCCAGATCGAGGCTGCCGGGCGCGACCGGGCGGGCGGCGAACTGCCGGACGACGTCCCGCACGGCCGGCCAGTACCGATGGCCGTAGAGAAACCAGTGCGACGTGTCACGCTGATCGGCCAGGCGCCAGCGTCCGGCCAGGCGCAGGTGGTGGGCCAGCGAGGCAGCATCGGGCGAGGTGTCGAGCGCACGCTGCAGGCGCAAGGGGAAGAAGTGCAGCCAGATGCGGGTGGCCGCCCGGTCCACCGGGTGCATCGCGAGGCGCAGCCGGTCGGCCGCGCGGTGCCACGCCCCGTCATCGTGCTGAGCCAGAAAAGCCTGAAAGAGCGGGTCGGTCACCAGAGCGCGGCCTTCATCTGGGCGACGGCAATCTCCACCTGACCCAGATCGTCCAGCACGCCTCTGGCTTGGTCGATGGTCGCCCCGAGCACCTCGAACGAGGGCACATGGCCCCGCTTCACTTCGAAGGCCAGGTCGCGCGTGGTTTCGGCGCAGGCCCGGCACACCGCCAGCGTCCGCTCGTGCGCCTCGATGAGCCGCAGGACCTCGGCCCTCTCGTCGGAAGTCACCTCAGGTGCGATTGTAGTCCGGGCGCCAGATCGAGACCGCCTGCTTGATGGCCCTGGGCGACAGATCTTCGGCAACGGCCCTGTCCAGCAAGGCGCCAAGCTCGTCGTCCGAAGCGAAGCGCAGCGCCACGATCTGTTTCGGTCGCAGCCGCGCCAGCTTGGCGTCGGCGCCCGGGGGCAGCACCTCCGCGCAACGTACCTTCATCTCGAGCATGATGATGCGGTCCTGCAGCTTGACGGTGTAGGTCCGGCCGGTGGAAATGGTGACGAAGACGGCGAGGAGCAGGCCGCCGAAGGCCAGGTCGCGGGCCGCCCATCCCCGCAGGAGCGTGCCCGCGAAGGCCAGGGCCGCAACGAGCCAGAACGCGGTGGCGACGTAGGTGGAAACCGGATGATGCGCGTGAGCGTTGGCGGATTGCATAGGATGAATGGGTGGCTGGGGACGGTTGCCCACCTACCGGCCGTCGATCAGGTCGCCGAGCCCGAAGGCGCGGTCCAGGACCGAGCCTTCTTCCTTGCGCCCCTTGCCGGTCTGCGGCGCGGCGGCGTAGATGCGATCGGCCATGCGGCTCAGTGGCAGCGACTGCAGCCACACGCGTCCAGGGCCGGTGAGCGTGGCGAAGAAAATACCTTCGCCGCCAAACAGCGCCGTCTTGATGCGACCGACGAACTGGATGTCGTAGCTGACGCTGGGCTGCAGCGCGACGAGGCATCCGGTGTCCACGCGCAGCGTCTCGCCGGGCCCCAGGTCGATGAGGTGGACCATGCCGCCTGCGTGCACGAAACACAATCCGTCGCCGTCGAGCCGCTGCATGATGAAGCCTTCGCCGCCGAACAGGCCCACGCCGATCTTCTTCTGGAACGCGATGCCAATCGACACTCCCCGTGCGGCGCAGAGGAAAGAATCTTTCTGGCAAATCAGCTGGCCGCCGATGGCCTTGAGATCCATCGGGAGGATCTTCCCGGGATACGGCGCCGCAAAGGCCACGCGCTGCTTGCTCTGCGCCTGGTTCTGGAACACCGTCATGAACAGGCTCTCGCCCGTCAGCAGGCGCTTGCCCGCCCCCAGCAAGGCATCGAGCACGCCTCTGGGCGCATGGCTGCCATCGCCGAAGAGGGTTTCCATCTGGATGCCCGGCGTCATGTACATGAACACGCCGGCTTCGGCCACCGCGGCCTCGCCCGGGTCGAGTTCCACCTCGACGAACTGCATCTCGTTGCCGTGAATCACGAAGTCGATGTCGTGCGCCCGGCGGCCCGGCGCCGGGGGCGGCGGCGTGCTGCCGGCGAGCGCGCCCGCACCCACGAAGGAGGCGAAGGCCGGCGCGTCCCGCACCTTCTGCCAGGTGGTCATGCCTGACGTGAAGACGAGCGTATCGGCATCGATGCTGCCGTTGCGGAGGTTCGACAGGATCTCGTCCTGGGCCACCGGGCCGACCTGGTGACCGCCAATCGCCATGTACCACTGCTCTGCGGACATCGTGAGGTTCCTCGTCTGGAAGTCGGGCAGTCAGGCGTCGGGCGTCAGGTCGATGCGCGCGGCGGCGTCGGCCTCGAGACTCGCGGCGGTCGCGGCGTCGAGGCTGAGCTGGTGCGCCAACTGCGCCAGGTAGACACGCTCGGCCCCGCTCACCGACTCGTCGGCCCGGACAATCGTGAACGCCAGCCGGTACAGGTCACGCCGGGCGGCTTCCTCGGTGACGCCAGCCACGATCTCGGCAAGGGGATGCGGCTGGTCCAGTTCTCCCGCGGCGGCCGCCTCGACGCCCGCGCGCCGCGCCTGCCCGAGAATCAGCGCCCGCTCGGCGGGCGCCAGCACGCCGTCGGCGCGGGCCGCCGACACCGCGAGCCGGACAATCCGCAACACGTCAGCCGGCACGGCGCTCGCGTCCGCGCGCCCGGCCAGCGCCGCTAGGGGCAGGGCGGGCAGCGGCGGCGAGCCCGCGCCCATCGCCGCCGGCGCCGCGGCCGCGGCGCCGGTCGACTTGAGACTGTCGTACACGCCCCACGCCACGCCGGCCGCCGCGAGCACGCTGCTGGCGGTGATGAGCCCCTTGCGGCCGCTCACAAAGCGCGCCGCCCGTCGCGCCCGCTTGCGGCCCGACCGTCCGAGGACGCCGTTGAGGAACAGGGACAGGAGCTCGGTGGGGTCGTTCACGGCGGTGACTCCAGACACAGAATACGACGAGCGGGCACCTCGGGTTCGGCAAAGCGCGCCGCGGGGCCAGGCCGCGCGCAACCCGGTGCCCGACTCATTCCGTCGAAGGGGGCCTCAGAGGCGCGTGTTCGACGACGGCTTGGGGACCGTCACCTTCTCGGGCTCGGGTGTCCAGTCTTCGCCCGGGTTGATGAAGCGGTTGGTCTCGATCTTGTACTGCTTGTCGTGCAGCTGACGGTAGCGACCATTGGCCGCGAACAGCTCGTCGTGGGTTCCGCGCTCCACGATCTCGCCGCCCTCCATGACGAGAATCTGATCCGCGCTCCGGATGGTCGACAGGCGATGAGCGATCACGAACGTCGTGCGCCCGCTGCGGAGCGCCCTCAGGCCATCCTGAATCATCTCCTCGCTCTCGCTGTCGAGGCTCGACGTCGCCTCGTCCAGGATGAGCACCTTGGGCTGCGCCAGAATCGCGCGCGCAATCGACACGCGTTGGCGCTGGCCGCCGGAGAGCTTCACGCCGCGCTCGCCCACGATAGCGTCGTAGCCGTCCGGGAACCTCAAGATGAACTCCTCGCAGTGGGCCAGTTCCGCCGCGCGCTTGACCTCGTCGAGCGAGGCGCCCGGCTTGGCGTATCCGATGTTGTCGGCGATGGTACCGTCGAAGAGAAAGCTCTCCTGCAGTACCGAGGCGAGCTGCTCCCGGTAGTCGTGGAGCGGAGTGTCGGCCAGGTCCCGACCGTCCACGAGGATGCGCCCCTTCAGTGGCCGGTTGAACGCCATCACCAGGCTGATGAGAGTGCTCTTGCCCGAGCCGCTGGACCCGACCAGCGCCGTCGTCGTACCCGGCTCGGCGTGGAAGCTGACGCCCTTCAGCACGGGCTGGCCGGTGTGGTACTCGAACCAGACGTCCTCGAACCGGATGTCACCGCGGATGCCGCCGAGCGGCGCCTTGTCCGCGTCCGCCTCGTCTTCGGTCTCCATGTCGAGTATCTCGCGGATACGGTCGAGCCCCGCGAAGGCCTCCGTGATCTGCGTGCCGATGCTGGCGATGGAGATGAGGGGCGCAGCGAGCAGGCCGATGAAGAAGACGTACATGATGAAGTCGCCGAGGGTCATCCGACCGGCGAGGATGTCGCCGCCGCCGATCCAGATCATCACCACCCCGATGACGCCCACGACCACCGTGCTGCCCGAGGTGGTCGCCGAGACACCCGTCATCGACTGCGCGATGTTTCTGAACAGACGATGAGCGCCCTTGGTGAAGACGATCTCCTCCCGCTTCTCGGCCGTGTAGCTCTTGACGATGCGGATGCCGCCGAGGGCTTCGGTGAGCCGTCCGGTCACTTCCGCCTGGATGCGGCCGCGCTCGCGGAACAGGGGCCGCAGGCGCTGAAAGGCATAGGCCATGCCGCCGCCGAAAATGGCGAGCGCCACGGCGGTCACGAGCGTCAGGCGCCAGTTGATGTACAGGAGCACGAAGAGGCTGATGACGGCCGTCACCATCCCACCGACCAGCGAGACCAGCCCGGTGCCCACGAGATTGCGGATCCCCTCGGCGTCGCTCATGATGCGTGAGAGCAGCACGCCGGTCTGCGTCGAGTCGAAGTAGCGCACGGGCAACCGCATGACCTTGGCCTGCACGCGCTTGCGCATATCGGTGATGGCCCGCTGCGCGGCCACGCCCAGGATCTGCGACAGTCCGAAGCTCGTGATGGCCTGCACCACGGTGGCCGCCCCGGCCGCCAGGGCAATGGGCATCAGCAGATCGCCCCGCGACTTGCCGATGACATCGTCGATCACTACCTTCGACAGGGCCGGCAGCACGATGCCCGACAGGCGCGACACCAGCATCAGCCCCAGGCCGATACCGAGCCGGCGGCGGTGCGCGTGGAGCAGCCCGCGAGCCTCCTGCCAGGCGGCCGAGGCGTCGAACTTCTTCTTGCCCGCTTCGACGGCGGGGGGCATGCCCCGCCCCACTCCCGATTTCTCGGCACGGGCCATGCGCGGCGCACCGGATCGCATCAGAGCCATGTCAGTTGAGCGCGTTCGGCACGGCCAGGGTGAACGGCGCAATCCGCGCCTGAAAGACCTGGCCGCCCGGTGTGGACATCGTGTAGGTGCCGTGCATGGTGCCTACGTTGGTCTTCAGGGGACAGAAGCTCGTGTACTCGAACCGACCGCCCGGCGTCAGCACCGGCTGCTCGCCGACGACTCCCGGGCCCTGGACTTCTTCGGTTTCACCATCCGCGTTGGTGATGATCCAGTGGCGGCTGATGAGCTGCGCCACCTCCTCGCCCACGTTCGAGATCGTGATGTGATAGGCGAACACGTACTGGTCATCGCGGGGTGAGCTGCGGTCGGGCAGGAACTCGGACGCCACCTGCACGCGGATCCCGTTGGTCGTGGTATCGCTCACTGGATCATTATCTCATCCCGGATCCCGGATTCCGGCGTTCCTCAGTCAAGATGCCCGCGCTCGGCGTCGCCCATCTCCACGCGCTCGCCGGGAAAGTACTCCCGCCAGCGCTCGCCGACCCGCACCGCGATGTCCTCGCGGCACGACAGCTCCGCCGGATACCACGGCTTCATGCGCGCGTCGATCACCACCGGCGGCCCGTAGCGCACGTGGTGCCGCACGACTGTGG
>Ga0073904_10000281_pt1 | contig 35944 bp, 23 predicted proteins | sample KloWWTrecipitate_FD_66668 | JGI IMG/M metagenome (GOLD analysis project Ga0073904, IMG submission 66668) | Active sludge microbial communities from Klosterneuburg, Austria, studying microevolution and ecology of nitrifiers - Klosterneuburg... | ecosystem: Engineered > WWTP > Aerobic digester >... | reverse complement strand
GCCCACGCGACAACCACGACGCGACATCGACGAGCTGATCAGCCCAGGCCGGCGGTTTGGGCGCAGGCTCCGGGCTTGCCCGTCGAGTGGCAACGCTCGACAATGGCTCACTTGTGTTCGGCGTATCCGTTCCATGCCGACGCCAGCTTCGGTGACCGCGGCGCGCTGTTGGGCACCAACGTCACCGGCGGGCTGTCCGGGTTCTACTTCGATCCGTTCGAGTTCTACAACGCTGGCCGGCTGAGCAACCCGAACATGATCGTCATGGGCTCTGTCGGCTTCGGCAAGTCAGCGACCGTGAAGGCGTTCGTGCGTCGCCTGCGAGCCGTGTACGGGCCCGACAGGTACCTCGCGATCATCGACCCCAAGGGCGAGTACGGAGCACTCGCCGCCGACCTTGGGCTCGCGACGGTCAAGCTGTACCCGGGAGGCGCCGATCGTGTGAATCCGATGGACCCCGGTGGCGGTGACGCCGACAGTTCGGTGATCGCTCGGCAGACCTTGGCCGCACAACTCGTCTGCGGCGTGCTCGGTCGTGATCTCTCGCCACTTGAGGATGCCGTCCTCGGCTGGGCGATCGAGCAGCGCTGTCGCTCAAACGTCGCTTTCACGCTTCGAGATCTGAGCAGTGAGATCCTCGACCCTCCCGACGAACTGGTGCGGCTGTCGCGGCACACTCCGCTCGAGCTTGCCCGTGCCACAGCACCCGTCACGTTCGCGCTCGACAAGCTGTGTTCTCGAACCCTGCGCGGCATGTTCGACACCGCTACCACAGTCTCTGTCGACTGGGACAACGGTCCTGGTGTGGTCCTCGATCTGTCCGCGGTGTACTCCAACAGCGACGCCCTGCCGCTGGTGATGGTTGCTGCCACACACTGGCTGGCAGGAGCGCTGCGCGGTCATCCGCAACGCCGATCGATCCAGGTGGTTGATGAGGCCTGGGCCGCCGTCAAGCACGGTGCCGCGTACTTCCAATCGTCACTGAAACTGTCACGCACGTTCGGCGTAGCAACTGTGCTCGTCTGTCATCGGCCGTCCGACCTCACCGCGCAAGCCGACGACGGCACGGCATCGGCCAAGATCGCAGCTGGCCTACTGAGTGATGTCCAAACGAGGGTCCTGCTTCGCCAACCACCGGAACAGCTCGCCGCCGCTGCGGAGATGTTTGATCTGTCCGAACGCGAACGCGCCTGGCTTGGTCAACTCGTGCAGGGTCGGGCGATCTGGCAGATCGGAGCCCGCTCAGCCGTTGTCCAAACGATCCTCACCGCCAATGAGAGGACTTTGTTCGATACCGATCAAGCCATGGTGGACCCAGGTGAACGTCTCTCGTGACCGCCGCCCACGATGGGACATCGGTGACGTACTCGATCGCACCGATCTGTCCGTTCTGCTTGATGAGCTCACCCAACCGGCCGAGCGACATGGGCCTGGCCGACGTTGGCATTGCCCCGCACCGAACCACGACGATCATCGAGCCTCAGTCACGCTGCACCGCGACCATCGGGGCCACGAGCGTTGGCGATGCTGGTCCGGTGATCACCGCGGCGACGCTGTCGATCTCGTGATGGTCACCAGCACGCGAACTCGCGCCGACGCCATCGACTGGCTCGCCAACCGTGCGGGGTTGATGCCCAACCAGCCGCTCCCCGCGATCGAACGCAAGCCGCCGACTCAAGCCGAGCCGGCAAAGGTGATGGACCCACTAGTCGAGCACTACGTCAACATGTGCCGCAGCGTTCTCAACGGCTCGGTCGGTCGCCCAGTACGCGAGTGGCTGCACCAGCGAGGCCTCAACGACCAGACCATTGAAGCGAACCGCATCGGTGCCGACCCGTCGAGGCGACTCCTTCGTCGGCAACGCGGCCTTCCGTATGGGGCGGGTGTCGCCGCGACTTTCCCGGCGTTCGACCCGGCCGGAAACGTCACCTACGTACAAGCCCGATACCTCAACCCGGACGACACGGGCCGAAAGTACGACAACCCCTCTGCTGCTCTCGCTCCGCACCCGAGGCTGGCATTCCCCATCGCGACTACCCCTGCGCCCGCCGATGTGCTGCTTGTGTGCGAGGGGCTGCCCGACGCGCTCACCGCCGCGCAGGCTGGGTTTGCTTCGGTCGCTTTGCTCGGCGCGCAGACACCCGACGAGAACGTCGCCTCGCGAATAGCGCTATTCGCTGAACAACAGGGCTTGGCCGTCACGCTGGTCTGCGACCCGGACCCGGCCGGTCGACACGTCGGGGAGGTGCTCGCCCCACTGCTAGCCAACCGAGGTGTCGAGCCGACCGTCGTCGTCGCTCCCCGCGGACTTGACCTCAACGACTGGGCGCTCAACGATCCGAAGTGGATCGACCAGATCGCGTCGCCATCGGTCGTGAGGGGAGGCGTGGAACCGGCGTCCCGAACCGTTCACGCCGGAGTCGGGGTAGAGCTGTGAACGATCTTGCTCGCCACTCATGCTACCGGAGTATCGTCTGTTGTACCGGTTCGGGGTGCCACCGCAACGCACCTTCCACATCGCGTTTCGCAATGTCGGAGGTAGCACCGTGGATGAAGTAAACCTCATCGAAGTCGGCAACGACTCGATCCGATGGTTGGTACGCGCTGAGGGCGCCAGTGCCGCTTTCGACGGGGGCAGCAGTCATGTCCAGTGAGTTCGTGTTTCGTCACGCCGGCGGCTGTTTGATCGAGATCCCCGACCTTGACACCTCTCTGGGTACCCGACGCTGTTGGGTTGCGACGCTGTGGCACGATCCGACGGAGCGCGCGATCACCCGGCTTTTGTGGCAACCGGGTGAACGCGGATGGCAACTCCCCGTCACGCTCGCTGTTGGTGATGTCATTGAGTTCGGCGCGGCGAGTACGGATGCCGGAGGCGAGACACTGTCCACGCATTGGTACGGCTGGCTGGATCACGCAACCGATCGCGCCCTGATCGTTCGCGGTCCGTACCTTCACTCCTGCGCGGCGATCGATGCTGCACGGTTGCTCGTTGACGAGATCCGTCTCGCTCAGCTTGCCGAGCCCACCAACCACGCGCCGGCCGTGACAGGTGGCAGCAGGCGCGTGTGAGCGAGCAGGGGCAGCCGCCCGGCGCCGGATTCGAGATCGCCGTCGTGGGTCTCGGGGCTGGTGTTTGCGCGGGCGGGTTCGTTGCGTGGCTGGGTGCCCGGCTCGGCACGCTGTTCACCGGGGGAGAGGTGCATGGTGGCCTCGGTGATTGGCTTCAAGTTGCGGTGCGGCTCGCCCGTGGTCAGAACCCAGAGAAGGCGTGGGGGCGGCTCGCTTCCGGGCTGCCTGAGCCCTGGCTCTATTGGTCATGCACCACCGCCGCGCTCGCGGCCGCCATCGTGCTGGCGATCGGGCTGGTCTTGCTGTGGCGACACCTCGACAGTCAGAACCGGCGACGGCGATTCGGCCAAGACACCGAGGCCCGTGAGGCGACGCATCGCGACATTGCCCCGCTCGCGATCGACGACATCGTTCCGCCGTCGGGACGAATGCTGCTTGGGCGAAAGGCTGGGAGCAGCCGGCTGCTCGCCACCGAGGACCGCGAGCGTCATCCGCTGCCGAGGAGACTTGCCCGTCGGCAGGGCAACCTCGGATCGGTCGCGCTCATTGGCCCGACTGGTTCAGGCAAGACCGCGCTCGCCGCATCGGCCATCGCCACGTGGGACGGCCCGGTGGTCGCGGTATCCGTCAAACGCGACCTCTACGACACAACCGTCGCGGCGCGTGCCCGACTCGGCGAGATTGCCGTCTTCGACCCCGGCAACTCCACGGGACTCCCCACCGCACGATGGTCTCCACTCGAAGCCGCGACCACATCGTCGGGTGCGTTGCGTACCGGCCGGGCTCTTGCTCAGGCGATCCCGCGTGGGGGAGTGACGAACGGGGACTACTGGGCCAAGCATGGCGAGAAGCTCCTCGGCGCGTACATGGCTGTCGCCGGTCTCGCTCGTTTACTTCGCAAGGCCGATGGCACTCCGATGCACCGCGTGTCGATGGAACAGGTTGCGTCATGGGTCACCACGATGGCCACCGCCACGCACCCGACGATCAACTCTCTACTACGCAACGGCCTCGACAACACTCGACCACTCGAGACGCAACTGCTCGCCCGCCACGCGGCCGTCACCTTCGACGGGGTCAGCAAAGAGGACGACAAGATCCGCTCCAGCATCTACGCCACCGCCGCGCTCGCTATGGACCCGTGGCTCGAACCAGCCGTGGCGTTCAGCGCCACCGATGTCGCTCGGCCGTTCTACTGGTCGAAGGAACCGTGGAAGCACAAGCCGAGGTTCCTCGACCTCGACTGGCTGATGGGCGACGGCCCCGACCGCTCGAACACGCTCTACCTGGCTGCGTCCCAGCCCGAGTTCGAACGTCTCTCGCCTGTCCTTGGAGGACTGCTCGCCGATCTCAAAGACAGCATTCACGCCCAGGACATCGCCGGCCACAAACTCGACAAGCCATTGCTGTTCGTCATCGACGAAGCCGGCCAGCTCGAACTGGGTTGGCTTCCCGCTGAGGTGTCAACGATCGCAGCGCTCGGCGCGTTCTTCGTTACCTGCTGGCAGAGCCTGTCTCAGATGCAACACCGCTACACCACCCTCGCCGACGCAGTGCTCTCCGGGCATCGCACCAAGTGCTTCTTCGCCGGGGTCGACGACCTCGCCACTACTCGATACGTGTCGACCTTGCTCGGTAGCGAACACGTCAGCCGACGAGGATGGTCTCACGACATTCCCGGCATGTGGGGCAGTCAAGGTTCAGGGCGGCGCAGTGTCAGCGAGTCACAGCAACGCGAGGAGTTCGCACCCGCCAACGCGCTTCGACAGATGTTCCCCGGTGAAGCTGTGTTGCTCCACGGCACCCTCCCGCCAATCCACCTCGACGCGATCCGGTGGTGGGACGAACCGAAACTGAAGCACCTCTTCCCCGGTGGTCCCGGAGAAGTTCCCGGCACCCCGAGTTGCCCACTCACCGACATCGCCGCGCCCGAGGGTGAAGACCCGATAGACCGCTCCACGATCGTCGCCGCGCTGCAGAATCTGCCGAAGCCAACGATGCAAAAGCCAGCGCCGAACACCGCTGCTGCGGCGCCGCCGATGAACCGTCGCAACGAGCACCGCCAGGTGGAGGGTCAAGGTTCGTTCGACATGACCGGACCGGCGCCCGAGGACGCTGCCCAGGTCGAAGCCAAAGCTGATCCAGATCCGGCGGCAATCCGACCGGTCGCAGTTGGGCACGCTGTCGAGGGCAAAGTCCGAATTCGATGCGCTGACTGCGGCGAGGGCTTGAGAAACGGCGAAGGACTGCAGACTCGTCAGGACGGGATGGTTCGAGTCACGTGCCGCCAATGCGCCGAAACGAAGTAGGCAGAGGCGCTGGCAACGCTTCTGCTGAGTTCAGGATGCAGATGCCCGGAGTCTCCTACGGTGCAGTGTGACGAGCCCAGCAGAAGTAGCCGAACATCTACGTGCGGCATACCGGCACGTATCTGGCATGACCTGAGCGCGCCAGATCGCCGGCTCTGTGAGCGGTTACATGGGTGATCGCCGGAGGTGCTCCGTTCGTCCAGACGTCGTTATGCGCGCTCGTGTCTGCAGTGCGGCCAGCAGCGAGGAGCGCTGAGGGTTGGGTGCCCGCTGACGCCCCACAGACCACACATCTATTCCGCTCCGGCTCGTGCTGGCACCGACTCTCGCCTCGCCTACGTCGAGCCGTTCTGGCTCGAACTGGAACGAGGCGGTTCTGTGACTTTTCATCCACTGACACGCTCTATTTTTCATACCCGATGTCAGTAGTAAGGATTCACCTCACTAACACTCATGGGTTGCCCTGAGATCTGAGCGACCACTGAGACTGTTGACGCATGGCGGTCAGAGACGAGCTTCGCGCCCGGTGGTGACCCAGTCGCGGATGCTTCCCGAGTGCGTGAAACTCAGCCGTGCTCAATCATCCGGCGAGCGCCACTCGGCCTTTCACAAACTAGGTTGGCTTGCGAAGGAGCAGGTGACTATGAACGAAGCCGACCGGTTAGCAGCAGCCAAGGCACAGCAGGCGAGCAGAGCGAGCAACGACAGCGCCACCACTGCAGCAGACGCCGAGCGACGGCGTCGGGCGCAGATCGTTGCGTCCGCGCAAGCGTCGATACCGATCGTGATGGCCAAGCTCGCCGAGGCCAAGTTTCCAGGCGTGCGACAGGTCGAGGTCTGGGAGCCCCGCCGCTTCGGGAAGCCAAAGCCCACGAAGGTGGGCGGGTGGGAACTCTGTCAAGTCGAGAGCCGCAACTACGGAGAGCTGGCATCGTTCCCCGTGTATTTGCTCTCGGACGGCCGCCTCTACCACTACGGGTCGGCGAAGCGTCCGGAAGATGTCATCGTGCGCGACCACGACACGAAACGAAACCAGGACAGCCACGTGCGGGACCTTGACCTGATCGCAGAGGAGCTACGCAAGCTTGCCTCAGGAGAACGACCGCTACCACACGACTGATCTTGGTACCTTCGCCGCAGCGTGCATGGCAGGATACAAACATGCGAGCGGAGCTAGGGCAGGTATGGCTGGGTCACTTCACCTTGGCGTTTGCCGATGACCTTCGCAACATTGTTGGCGTATCGCCGAACTCGGTCCGTGGTCAAGAGGTTCTCGATGTCGCCGTACGGCGCTTCGAGGAGTTCATGACCCGGCTAGCTGCCGAGTTCGAGAATGAGACTTCGCTGCTCAGTCAGCAGCTCGCTTCCGCCAATGTCGATCGCGACTTCCTGCGAGATCAGCTGGCCGCCATCAACTCGTTCACGCGGGAAGGTCAGCGCACCGGGCGGCGCCACTGGTTCATCTCAGGGGTGTTTGCCCTTGGATCGCTCTTCGGATCTGTTGCCGGCGGGATAGCCGAAGGGATCGCCTCGGAGCTTGTGGCGGATGCTGGCGCGCCAAAACGTGAGGAGCCAGGCGCCGGTCTCGAACAGCTCCGACTCTGTAGCGACATGATGGTCGCGTCGATTAGCGAGGGGTCCGGTGGTGAGATCGAGCCTCCGACTCTGCCTCCAAATGGCAGAGTCAGACGGTCCGCCGAGTTGCGTTCCGACCTTGATGTCCTGTTGAACGAGATGGACGCTGTCCTGGCGACGAACCCAGAAGACTTCGTCAAGTCGTATGTTCAAAAAGGTGGCGAGTAGTGCCGAGGCGCATAGCCGCCAGCCGAGCCAAGTGACTTGCTCGACCCATTGGCATAGAGGAGCCCGCATTGCAGCCAGATGGCGTTCGGGTCGAACCACCAGTGCTCATGCATGCCCGCACGGAGGGAGTTCGCCAAGGTGTCGTCGAAGGCGTAGCTGAACCTGCCGGGCCGCCCGATGGCCGGACGCCTCCCAAGCCTCGTCCTGGTCTCAGGACAGGCGACACGATGAGCAAACCTACACGGGACGAGCCCGCAGCTCGTTCCATTGTTTCGTGGTCAAGAGTCCGCGCTGTTCGACAGCACGAGGTCGAGGGCCTCTCGTTGAACACCCACCAGTTCGCTGCCGAGAGTGGCAAGCGCTTCGCGAGCTTCAGCCAGACCGTGATCATTGGCCGCCGCCGAGAGGATGATCAGCAAGCCCAGCTCCGTCGGGTCGGGCATGCCGATCTGCTCTGCGGCTTGGCTTGCGGCACCAGCGCACGCCGCGAACGCTGGCGGATCGCCGTTGGTGGCCGCCGCCGCTTGCAAAAGCAGCGACGCAACGAGTCGGAACGCAACAGCCCGATCGACCACGGCGAGACCCAAGGCTGTGGTCGCCGTGTAGATCCATGCAGGTACCTTGCTGACGTCGCTCGCGCCGGCGGCCATGGCGATCTCTTGCCACACCATGTAGGAAGTGGGCACGTCGCTCCAGGTGGCTGGCCGCCCCATCGCGAGCATCGCCGGTCCAGCTGCCCACCCTTCGCGAGCAGCCGCCTCAAGCGTCCAGGCAGGGTCGAACGGGAAGTCGGTGCAGAACTCGTTTCGCAACGCGACGGTGCTGCTCTGGATTTCCTCCTCGCTCATGGTGCCGTTCGTCAGGAGCGCGAACATCAACGCGTCGGTGCCGAAGGCGGGAACGCCCTGTTGACGCGCAAGGACTCTGACCCCAGCGTCGTCGGCCCAAAGAGGGAGACCGCCTATTTCCGCTGACATGATCGCCGACAGCCACGGCAGATCTCGGATGTCCTTGCCTTCGCGGGTTGGTGGCGTGGGACGCACTGACAGCATTGACATCTGCCCGATGACCCAACCGACATGAGACTCGATGCGTTCGAGGTCCTCGGCGGCGATCTCATGAAGAACTGGGTGACCCAAGTCGTTGTCCCAGCCGAGTATTTCAGTCGAACGAGGGTGGCCAGCGTCGGACGAGGTCGCGGCGTCCATTCTTGTGTCGGCGGTGACCGCAAGGTTCACGAAGGAGCTGATGAGTCGCGGCCACAGATTCTGGAGGTGCCAGCCGGTGACCACCGCACTCGCATCAACGACGACCCGTCCCGAGGCCAGCGCTGCGAGGGCGGCGTCGATTTCGATGGAGACGATGCTCTGGTCGGGCGAGGCCACCGCCAGGTAGCCAGCAGCGCGCTGAACAAGTGTTTTGGTGTACGGACGTCCTGCTGCCATTGCGAGCATGCCCTGTGGCCAACCGTGCTGGCGGACCTGGACCAGCATCTCTGCGATCCGCTGTGCCTGCGGTTCGAGCATTGGCCGTAGCGACTCGACGAGGCCATCGAGGTCATCCGGAACGCTGATTGCCACGAACGTGTCGTCTGGGTCGGGGTTCGCGGCGCGATCGGCGATCATCTGCTGCCACTCCGTGATCTCTGCGGGAGTTAGTTCGTCCCGCTCATCGCCACCAAAGAGGAACGCTGTTGTAGCGGCGGCCCGAACTGGTCCATCGCCGTCAAACCTCTTGGCGAGACGCATCGCCTCACGCAACGTCGCAAGGCCAGGCGCGTACCGATGGTGTAAGGCGATCCACAGTTGCGCTTCCAGCGGCTGTGCAACTTCGCACGGACCACCCTGCTGAAGTGTGCGCCAGGCGCGCTCAGAGTCCGCCTGATTGTTGATCGCCATCGCCAGCAACCAGCGACGACGGCGCGCCGGGCCGGACTCGCTGATCCAAGCAGACGCCAGGCGTTCCATTTCAACCCAGTCGCCGCGGTACGACGCGGCGGCGACACCAACTTCGTGCAGAAAGTTGCGCTCAGGTCTCCCCAGACGCACCTGCGGCAAGGTGACGCTCGCATAGGGAGCGGCGTCTGCAACACGGTCGGCCGAGACCAGAAGCTCGATTGCCTTGATCGCGTGCTCGACGTTGAAGAACCGGCCGGACATGTCCATCAACTCGGTGACAGCATCATCGAGACGGCCCGCACCTCGGTATGCCTGGACGAGAACCTGCCGGGCCTTTTCGATCTGACGTTCTGGCCGAAGCCGCGTAATCGCTTCGTCCCACAAGCCACGCGCCACGAGCGACGACCCTTTGCACAGCAACGCGAGCTCATCGTCGCGTGCTTCGAGCTCATCGCTCCCAGGTAGCGGATCGACACCCGCACTCGCAGCACTCAGCCAGAACTGAACCTTGTTGTCCTCGTCCTCGGCTTGATCCCACGCGGCAAGGAACTGCGCGTCAATCTCCTCCTGGGGTGCATGGGAAACATGAAGGATGTCTCCGCGAATCAGCGCCTGCTGGAAGCCGGTCGTCGAGGACTCGATGCGGACCGCCGTAGCCATGTCACCGGTTCCGAGCGCTGCTTGTGCGACACACGATTGGACGTCGCGGTCTGCGGCCTCGTGTTCGAGTGCGTCGCCGTCCGGCGCGACGGTGCCGAGCCGGATGACGTCAGTGAGAAGCCCGGCGACGATGGCGGCCGTGCAAGCAATCCGTACGGCTTCGGTGGAGTCACCTCGCCAACGGCGTCGAAGGTCACGAGCACGAACGGCAAGAGTGAGCGCCTCGGCCTGATCCTGTTGCCGATCGGCGCTCCCAGAGTGCGTGCTTCGTTCGGACAGCAGCCGGGACAGGGTCAGAGCCAGACCTGCGTGGTGTTCGTGACGCGCGATGTACTTGCGCAGAAACGTGATCGCGTCGTCCCCCTGCCCGTTCTGTTGCAGCGCCGCTAGGTACGGAGAGACGGCCAGCGGGTCATCGATAGCTATCTCGTCGTTGATGGTGGCGAGAATCGTGGCCCAGTCGAACTCGATCCACGCCAGCATCGCTCGCACGACGGGACCGTCTTCGATCGTTTGAGCTGTGCCGAGGAGTGCCTTGACGCGGTCGATGTCGCCAGCCGCTGATGCTTGCAGCGCGGCCCGGATCAGGCATCTGGCGGGCTCGTAACCGTCCCGGCCTGCGCGCTCAAACCATTCACCGCCTTCGTGGTGGAGCCCGTATGACTGCGCGAGGTGTCCGAGCGCTGCCGTCATCGCTGCTGGCGCGTTTTGGATCCATTCCGGTGGCGCAACGGACCATGCTCGTAGCACGACTCGTGGGTCACCCCGCACGATCCCATCGACGATCCGTTCGGCAAGCGCCCGATGTGTCGTCTCTGCGGCGAGGATCTGGGCGGCGGGAAACGGCAGCATCTCCAGGCTCGCGTCGAAGTCGCTTCGAGCGTCGAGTCGTTGCAGAACCTGTTGGTAGCCGGCCCCTCCTGGTCCAATCTCTGCAGGGATAGCCAGGAAGCGTTCGGCGATCCAGAAGTTCTTCTCCTCGGCGAGCTTGTCGGCCATCCACTTTCGATCGTGGAGCTGAAGACGGATGCCAAAGGCGTTGCGGATCTGCTCGATGAACGCATGACGCTGACCGACAGGGAAGTCCCCTGAGAACATGGCAACCACCGCATTGACGTGCTCGCCGGTCGAGGTGATCTTCTTCACGTCGGTGGTGATCTTGGCCCTGAGCCCGTCTCGCTGGATGGTGCACGAGAATGCGATGTCCTCGTTGCCGATCGTGCCTCTGTACGTCTCGAAGTCGCGGCCTTGGTCACCACCGGATGACACTGGACCTGTCGCGGGAAGGAGGTTCGTGGTGATCTCCGCTTTGGCGAGGTGAAAGCAGATGTCCTCGAACGCGTGGTGACCGTTCGCAGACGCAAGCTGGTCGATCTGGAAGGCGATGACCGCAGCACGATCAACTGGATCTGTCATCGCCGTCCCCGTGGTCCAAGTTCATCGCGTCCTGCTGCGCCGCGGCCGGCCTCACCATGAATGTTCCCGGCGAAGCGCAGCAAGCGCGGAGCCTGCACTAAGGCCGGTATTCGCCCGTCACCCCTCATCAGGACTGTCCTCGCGTCCCTGGACACAGGCGGCGACCGGAGTGAGCGGATCGGTTGCATGCCTCGTCCGCTGATCCCAGAGGTCACGGTCGATGATTCGGGCCGCCAGCGTGTCGTACAGGCCGCCAAGAGACAGCTGGAGTGCGACGCCTTCCGCGGCGAGTTGGGCCATCAGAGGATCGACTTCGTCGGTCGGTGCGTTGTACGTCGAGCGCATTATGGTGAGCACCGCACTGATCGTCTCGGACATCACATTCTTCGCAGCCGAGGATGGCTTGGGGATAGTGACTGCCCACAGTTCTCGCGCTGGGTCCATGATGCGGACCGCCGAGTGGGTGTTGCCCTCTACCTGCAGCTCAACGTGCAAGGTGGCCGGTCGTCGTGGGGTGGCTGATTCAAGTTCGGCGAGCGTGCTGAGGATCTCGATCGTCGCGAGGAACCGCTCAGCGGCGGTCGCGGTTGTGAAGGTGTTGTCACACGACACGACCCAGCACACCCCACCGAAGCTCGTTCGTAGGGTCCGCGTCTCGCCGCAGTCGCAGAACGGCTGGGCATCATGCTGCTCTGCGATTGCTTCGGCTACCTGTTCCTCGGACATTCCCTGCCAGGGCGACGTCGTCTTGGTAATGAGATTGAACGTGTCGGTGTCGATGAGTGCCTGCCTGATCGCAACCGCTGCTGCTGGTCGGAAGGCCTCTGCCACTCCGTATGGGCCGAACAACTGAATGAAGTGACTGTCCCGCCGCACGTCATCGGAGATCCATGGTGCACGATCCAACTCGTCGTACAGCAAGATCGCTGCACGTGTGAGCTCGACTGCGCCCATCCAGTGACCGCTCTCGTAGTCGAAGCGAGATGCAAGGAACACTGACTTGCTGATCAAGTCATTGACGTCCGACCCGAACTCGTCGATAGCGACGTTTGCAGCCCACAGAGCGACGTACTTGCCTGCCATCAACAGGCCCAGCTCGCCGTAGCAGTGCGCGACAACGTGCCCCGTGAAGATCGAGCCTTTGACGGTCTCCTTTGCGAACCACGCTGTTCGAGCGCGGTGAAGAAGGCTGAGCGCGTCGAGAGGCTTGCCGCCCTTGGCGAGCGCAACTCCGCGATCACGCCAGGAGATGACCATGTCCGGATTCGAGCGTTGTCCGATGAGCTCGTCGATGTCATCCATCAGTTTGTCGAACTGGGAGTGTTCCAAGAAGACTGGCATCACTACGCCGATCAGTTGTCGCAGCCGGCCGATCGGGTAGTACGGGGCAGCACCCACAGCGCTGACTAGCTCCATCCATGCAGCCATTGCGGCGTCGCGGTCTGCTTGTGGGTACGGATCGTCTGTGTCGGTGGCGATCAGATGGGCGCTCGCCAATGACAGCAGCAGAGCACAAAAGCGGTTGGGGTTGTTCTCCTGTGACAGCAGCACTTTGATCCTGGCGATCACTGCGGTTCGCCACGCGGTGACCAGCTGTATGGAGACCGGGGTACGACCCATGAGCGAGGCCGTTGCGACGTACGACAACAACACCTGGGTGTCCTCGACCTCGACTTCGCCTACGAGTTCCGGGATGCACTCAAAGTAACGAGCGAGCTCCGCTTCGAAACCAACAAGCACTTCGGTGCCCCGTAGGGTGAGCGCAACCACCTGGTAGAACGCGCACTTCCCGAGATAGTCGCCCGAAGGGTCCGCAAGCGGTCGGAGGCGCTCGAGCCAGAACTCCAAGTCAGACTTGGGGCCATCGTCGAACACAATGTGGCGGGCGCTCTCTTGGAGGTCGATGAGATCGCCGAAAGTCGCAGCCGGCTCTTTGCGTTCCCGCCACCGTCGTTTCGATGCTGCGTACCAGTCGGGACCAGCAGGTGCTGCCGGGGCCATGTGCTCGGGGACCTCGAGGAACCGCCGCGCTATCCCGAAGTGGGCGTGGTCTGCCAGCTGATCTGCGATCGTCTCGGCGTCGATGACCTCGAGTCGGACTCTGTACTTCTCACGCATCTCTTTCTGGAGCGCATGTCGAGGACCGACTGGGATGTTGCCGGCGCACATGAAGACCACTGCGTCGAGGTGCTCGCCTTTGGTCACTGCGTTCTTGACGTCCGTTCGGCACTTGGAAGGCAGGCCGTCCTTCTGCACGGTGCAGGCGAATGCGATGTCTTCGTCTCCCCGTCGTCCTCGAAATGTCTCGAAGTCTCTGCCCCGGTCGCCGCCGCTCGACACGGGACCGGTTGGGAACACCAGGTCCGGCGTGATCGTCGCCTTGGCGAGATGGAAGCACATCTCCTCGAAGCGGTGATGTGCGTTGTGGGACCCGACGTTGTCGATGCGGAATCGGATGTAGTTGGCCAGTTCGACGTGGTCGGTCATGTCATCGCACTTTCGGCCCGGTGCTCAGGCGTCTGCCATCATCGCGCCGGCCTGGTCGTCAAGCTCTGTGGCCAACGTCGAGGCGTCGTAGCAGATCGCGTGCGTCCAATGGCCGAGGCCGCCCCAAGTGTTGACCGCTTCGACCCAACGCCGTGCCGCCGTGGCCTTGGCGTCATCCTTTTCGTCGGCGTCACCCTTGCCTTCGAGGAGCACGATCTGGCCGTTGGTGAGACGGACCACAAAGTCAGGGCGGTACCGGTACGTCGTGCCGAAGTACAGGTACGGGATCTCGAGGAACAGCTTGTGATTCTTCACCCACGCATCAACCGCAGGATGCTTGTCGAGCACGGCACACATCTTGCGTTCGAGGCCGGAATCGACGACGGCATGCGAAATGTGGCTGCGTTCGGTCGGAACGCACTTGTCGGTCGGTGACGAGAAGTTCATCGCCTCGGTGCTGCCCGTGGGTTGGTACTCGTCGAGCGCCGGCAGGAACCGCTCAGGACCCTCACCGGGACGCAGTGCCGCACCGAGCCTTTCCCGAATCACGGTGAGGTAGCGCAGGTTGCAGATCTCACGAGGATCGACGCCGTCGGCGTACGCGATCTTGCCGCCCTCGTCGACGGGTCGGATCACTCGCTTGGCGATGTCCAACGCCTGCGGGAACAGCCACGGCTTGCCGTACGGCTCGATGAGCCCGGACGCGACACGAAAGAGGAGGCGTTGGATGCGGAACGTCTCATACGCTCGGTCACGCCGCTGTGTCGTGCCGCCCATCCCGGCGTGCGGGGTGCCCAGGTCGAACTCGACGAACGTGTCGGTCGGATCGAAGCGTGGTTCGACACGGATCGGTTCGATCGCGGCGAAGTCGATGTCGAGCGTGTCGGCGATGTCCGGGACGACCTGCACAATGCGAGGGAACTCGATGCGCTTGTCCGGCCGGTCCTTCATCGTGTGCACGTTCGTGTAATCCGGCGGTGCCGTCGGCTTGCCGCCAGAGGCTTTGGCCATCGGCAGCAGCTGGAACGGGACGCCATACACATCGACGTACTCAGGCTGGGTCAGGTCCGAGTAGTTGCTGCGCCGCAACCCGCGGCCGACAACCTGCTCGCACAGCAACTGCGAGGCGAACGCTCGTAGGCCGAGGATGTGGGTGACGTTGCGTGCATCCCAGCCTTCCGAGAGCATCGCGACGCTGACAAGGCATCGGACTTGTCCGCCGGGCTTGCCGGGCTTGCCGACGGTCGCGACGAGCTCACGGATCTGCTCGGCCGTTGCGTTGCCTTCGCCGGCTTCGGCCTTGATGAGGGCATCGGAGTCGATGCGGACGGTGACGGCCGGGCCGTTCTTCGGATTGACGAGCAACGGGCTGGCCTCGCCCATCTCAGCGATGTGCTTCTCCAACAGGCAGGCGACCGTGGTGTCGTGACAGATCGCGATCATCACCGGCGGCACCTGGCGGCCGGCTTCCTCCCACGAGTGGAACGTCGCCTCCCATGCACCGGCAAGCTGCTTGAGCGGCCCGTCGGCCTCGGCGAGGTAGTCGGTCAGCGGGTGGGAGTCGTCGTCGGCTTCGTTGCGCTTGGGGAGCGTTGCCTTGATGTGCTCCCACAGGTTCCGGTACTTCGGGACGGCCTCGCCGGTGTTGTCGTCGGTAGGGGTGCGTGGGATCTTGACGAGCCCGGATTCGATCGCGTCGACGAGAGCGAAGTCAGTGATGATCCACTCGAACGGTGTCCATGCCCGAGCCTTGAACGACCCCGGGTACATCGGTGTTGCCGAACAGTCGATCGTGCGCAGGATCTCACGCTGGCGGTGGATCCGCTCGAGCCCAGTGATCCACACCGTCGCCTCGCGAGCCTCATCAGCATCGGCCTTCGACATGGTCACGTCATCCGGGAACCGATAGGCATGGTGCGCCTCGTCGTTCAACACGAGCACCCGCCCGGACGACGACAGGTCGGTGAGCACACGCCGGCAGAACGCTGCGTCGGATTCTCGGCCACGCCGCACCACGGACCGCTTCGGGTCTTCTTTCGGTGCGAGCTGATGCCAGTTCATCACCTGGACCTTCACCTGGCCGAGCAGCGACGAGTACTGCGGCGGGATCAGCTCGAACTCGGCATAGAGCGCCTCGGGGTGCTTGGGGTCGAGACCGCCGGCCCCCGAGAGTCGATCACGAACCGTGACGTTCGGGCAGACGACGAGGACCTGATCGGTGAAGCGCGTGTCCTGCCGGTTGGCGACCTTGTTCAGCCCGCACCATGCGGTGACGAGCGCCATCACCATTGTCTTGCCGGTGCCGGTCGCCATCTTCACCGCCCACCGTGTGTAGGCCTCGCCCGACGCTGGGATCGAGACGCCGACCTTCAGGTGATCGGGTGCTTCGGTGAGGAACACGATCGTCTCGAGTGCTTCTTGCTGGCAGAAGAACGGACGGGTGTTCGTCGCTTGGCGTTCGGTGTCGAACCAGTGGCGGAGCAGTTCGCGAGTCATCAACGTCGTGCCGACATAACCGTCCTCACGCCACTGGCGGACACGCCCGCGCAGATCGTTGGCGACGGTCAGCTCGATGAGTTCGTCGGTGATTCGCAGCTGCCCGTCCGGTGATGGCGGCAGGTAGCCGGCGATCCGGCGGCCGTTGCGTACCTCCGGGGTGACGCCAGCGAAGTGCCAGTAACGGGTCGGTTCGGCGAACGGGTTGTTGATGATCGGGTTGCCATCGATCACCTGGCCTGGCTGCACGACACTCATGCGCTGTCCTCTGGCACGGCGGAGGAGAGTTCGACGATGATCTCGGCGGCGTTGCCGTCGTTGGCGATGACGCGAGCAGCGACTCGGCCCTTGTCGCCACCGTCGAACGGCAGCGACGTCCAGCTGTGCAACTCCTCGACGAGCTCAGCATCAACGGTTCCCTGGAGTGCCTTGGACAGCTTCGTCCAACCTTCCGACACCGGGAAGAACGCCTGCGACGCCCGGAACACGCGGCCGTCGAACTCGTCGTCGAGGAACCAGGCCTGGATCCCTGTGCGGCCAACGGACGTGACTTCTCCGGTCGTGGCGTCGAACGTGTCCATTCCTTCAACGTGGAGGCGATAGCCGTCCTTGCCCTTGGTGAGCCTGACGTCGGGAGACGAGTACAGCCGGAACGTCTGCGATGCCTTTGTGTTCTTGAGCAGGTTGCCGACCAGCAGGTCGGGGTTCGCCATCAACAGCGCGACTTCTGTGCTGCCGACCTTGCCTGTGGCGAGGCGCTCCTGAGCGTCAGCTGACACTGCGAAGCCGGCGAGGACAACGAGTTGGAATCCGATCGCCTCCTGGAGTGCGTCGGACACCTGGCCCATGGTCACGGCGCCGAAGCGTGGTCCGAGCGAGACGGCGAACTTGGCCTTGCGCCCGTCGAGATCGACTACACCTTCGGCCTGGAGCGCACCCGCGGCAGCCAGCGCGCTGAGACTCTCGATCTTCGCCGGCGTCTTTCCTGGCCGGGGAATGCCTTGCACGATGAGTGCCTCGAGGAGCGTCTCGACGTGACCCGAGGCGTCCTCTTCGGCAGGTACCGCCGATGGGGCTTCGTCACTCGGATTGACGGCATACCTCGACAGCGCCTCGACGGTGAAGGGGCCAGAGACTCTGGTCTTCTTGCGATCTACAAGCGGTCGATCGACCAGCACCACGTCCTCGGACTGCTGGCCTCGCGCGATCGAGCCCAACGTGATGCGTTGCAGCGTCTCGAACGTAAAGCCACCATCGACGTCACGGCTCGCGTCGCGGAGCTTGTAGTACGGGAATGTTGCCGTCAGGAGCCGCTCGCGGGCGATCGACATGGCGACCCGGCTGGTGTCCATGGTGATCCACCGTCGGCCGTACTGCTCTGCGACGTAGGCAGTTGTTCCCGAGCCACACGTGGGGTCGATGACGAGATCACCGGGGTCGGTCGTCATGAGGATGCAGCGAGCGATGACCTTCGGGTTGGTCTGCACCACATAGCGCTTGTCCGTCACGAGCCCCGAGCTGACGTCCTCCCACAGGTTGGTGATGGGTGAGCCGGTGAAGTCGTCCAGGAACCGTACGTAGCTTAAGGTGTTGCCGGTAACGACCACCCGGTTGGCTGCGAGTAGTGCTCGCATGCCTTCTTCGCTGGTCTTCCACACGCCCTTGCCCGGCCGGTACTCGACCCCGTCGATGGCAACGGGGTAGCGGGTTTTGTCGACTCCGCTCTGCGACGTCAGGTTGTCCAGTCGGTACACGCGTGACCCAGGCAGCATCGTTGATGGGTCGGTGCGTTCGCCTTTGGTCATCGCTCGCCGTGTGCCGTCGGGCAGTTCGACGTAGGTGTATTTCGCGTCGGCCGATCGAGTGTCGGTCTTGGAGATGTACAGCTGCCGGTACTTCAGCTGGTAGCGCTGCTTGGAGTACCACACGAGGTAGTTGCATGTTGCGGGCAGGTTCTTCAGCTCCCCGGGAGATCCGGCACCGCTTGTCGTCGCGAACGCCACTTGGCTCACGAAGTTCTGTGCACCGAACACCTCGTCGAGGAGTACCCGCACCAGATGGACGTTCTCTTCGCCGATCTGAATGAAGATCGACCCGCTGTCGGACAGGAGCTCCCTGGCGACGAAAAACCGGTCGCGCAGGTACGACAGGTACGAATGGACCTCGAGCTCCCACGTGTCTCGGTAGGCCTGGATCATCTCTGGCTCGCGGGTCAGGTCCTCGTCCTTGCCGTCGGTCACCTGACGGCTGCCGATCGTCGGTTGGAAGTTGCTCTGGTACTTGATGCCATAGGGCGGGTCCATGAACACGCACTGCACCTGGCCGCCTAGCCGTTCGCGTTCAAGCAGGCTGGACATCACCACGAGGGAGTCGCCCAGGATCATCCGGTTCGACCAGTTCATCTCGTGCTGGTAGAACTCGACAGCCTTGGCGGGGTCGAGTTGGGCGAGGTCGAACAGCGGCTGCTGCATACGTTGGCGGCGAACCGACCCGATGATCTTCTGGGCGGACAGCTCCTCGTGTACGTGGATGGATGGGGCCGGGACGTCGACCGTGGTGCGTTCGGCCTTGCCGGCCCATTGAAGCTGCGGGTCGAGATGCGGGTCGTACTGCAGCGTGCGCGTCGGGGTCTCTTCACGGTCGAGGTGCGTCAGGCCGGCGGGCGGGTTGTTTGTCCTCTTCGCTGCCGAGTGCTCGTAGTCCTCGACGGGAATGACGACGTCACGCTTCACCGACTTCGTTGGACGCGCAGCCATGTCAGCACGGCCCTTCGTGATGACCGGCGCCGGAATCGGCGGAACGTTCCTGGTGCTTGATCATGGCTGCAGTTTGCTCCTCTGACGGATCCCGTCTTGCCTCACGACTGATACTTCGCGTATCCCCGTACGCCTTGGACATTGCGAAGTAGTCGGTGGGTGCCATTCTGGGCTATCCCGGCAGCTGGCATCGGCATTTGTGCCACGCCAGCAGGCCCGACAGCGCCCAGCCTTCAGTAGTTCGCAGCGGCGAACGGCTGCATCTTGACGCCATCACCGTCATGGCCGGCTCACCGTGCTGCGGCCTTTGGATGGCCTGGATGCCGTCGCAGCTCTGAAGCGGTGCTGGTCGCTTGACGGCATCGAGGCCGTCGCCGCTTGAGCAGGACACCGCTGGCACCAAAGGGCACAGCCGAGCTGAGAGCAGTCGTCTCTGAACGCGGCCGGCGCGAGGGCGGTGACTTCGTGTTCATCTGCACGGGCTCGCGGTGATCGTCGTGATGCTCACGGTGACGCCGAGCGGCACCAAGCGGCAACCAATAGCGGTCAGTGGCACACAACGGCGGTCCGACCCTGGATTCATGTGGGAACACGACATTCCAACGCTCGCGCTCGGCCGAGCTTCAGCGATGCTGGCAGAGGTCACGAAGTTCGAGCGTCTGCTCACCGACTTCGCGACGACAACGACCCGCCGGTTCGTCGGCACCATCCAGCAGTTCCCCGAGGACCAGCTCAAGGAGCCAGTCGGACAGTTCGTCACGCACTGGCCGCGCTGCTTGCTATCAAGGATCCGTCACATCGGACTGAGGTCGGCGTCGATCTTGTCGGGCGACCTGATCTTGCGCTGCTCTCCGGGACACTGCCGGTAGGGCATGTCGAACTCAAGAAGCTCGGTCTGTCGATCGATCCTGCGTCCTTCAACAAGACCAACAAGAACCAGTTCGAGCGATTCGCAGCGCTACCGAACCTGCTCTACACGAACGGGCGTGACTGGCGCCTGTATCGCAACGGAGCACTGACTCATCAGGTTCTGCTGACGGCGAACCCGAGCAAGCCCGGGTTCGCCGTCACGACCGATGACCACCAGCTGCTCGACCTCCTGGCCGACTTCTCGCAGCATCGCCTGATGCACGAAGTCGCGGTGGCTCGGGCCTCCGCTCCGTTCGGTTGGGATGCGCGCCGAATCTACGCAGATCGCAAGCTGGAACCGTATAGCGCATGGGGCTACCTCCAGAGCGAGACGTTCAAGAACGAGATGCGCCATTTGCTCCTCGACGCACTCAACATCGGCCTCAGCCGAATCGGTGAGCGTCTCGATTGGACCACCCGAATCGTCATCGACGGACTGCCCGAGATCATCGACATCCGACAAGCAGAGCAGGACCTCGAGAAGGGCGCATATGGCATCGACGCAATCCTTCAGCGTCTTCACCCCTGGCGGAGATCTGCGCAGGAGCCGTCAGCCGTGGAGACCGAGCGAGCTGAGGGAGCGCGAGAGAAGCGCGATCCCGATCCCGACGGACGCTGAGAGCGCGCAGATCTCTACTGCAGTGCCGCGGCGGCGCGACGAAGTGCGGCGTCAAGCCCGTCGAAATAGGCCTCGCGAAGGTCATCGACGACGCGCGCTTCGAGCGAGGATGTCATCGGCGCCTCTCGCACGACCGAACGCAGCCATTCCGACTCCGTGGCGATGTAGTCCTGGAAGGTCACGCCGCCTGCGATTGCGAGAGTCTCACCGTCTGCCCTGAGCCTGACAGCCACCGACAGCTTGATGATGATGGTCTTCGCAGCGTCGGTCGGGTGGTCGACGGAGAATTCATCTTCTCGACCTCTCTGGCCCTTGTGAGGCCAGTGTGACGGCTCAAGGAGGCGGTAGGCGACGGCGCTTTCGTCGGAGCGGCGATTCTGCCGCCACCCTGAAAGCAGGACTTCGACGCGCGTGTAGGCGCCGTGCAACACGTCGTGGAATATGGAACTCGATTGATTCAGGCGTTGATCGAGGGCAGCCGCGGAGCCCATCCGTTGTTGTTGTGGTTCGGCGTACCGCCGAAGCGTCGCCGCCAGCTCATCGATGTCGGTGGCTTCGCTGGCCGCTGCACGACTCGATGCGAGAGCAGCCAGCTCAGCATGCATCGCACTCATGGTCGGCCGCGAGCCTGGCGAATGCAGAGTCGCCCGACGGAGAAGGCTGTCGAGAAGGACTGCCCAAGGATGATCAAGCCTGTTGGCGAGAGCATATGCGTCATCGTCTGGCCGGTGCGGGCCTGGCAGCGGCAGGCTGACTCCCGTCAGCACCACCCAGAGGGTCTTGGCGAGCGAGTAGACGTCCGCCGGGCCTGCGTCGGCAGAATCGGCATCGCCTCGCATCTCAGGGGCCATGAAATCAATCGGCCCGAGCCGCTTTCCGGCCTTCGTCAACGGCTCGGTCTCAGCATGCTGCACCAACCCAAAATCACCGACGACCCATTGATCATGCAGTTTGAACAGGTTGTCCGGTTTGAGGTCCCGATGCCCGATGCCTTCAGAGTGTAGGGCAGCGAGAGTGGAGCTGTACTCGATGAATGCGGCAACTACTGACTCGACGGTGGGGTCCGGGCCAAGCGCATCTGATAGAGACACCGCCAGCGGCATCGCATACCAAGGAGGTCCGGCGCTGGGCTCGAGGTCGGAGTCGAGGATGCCGAGGACACCGCGCCGAGTTGGGTTGCTGCGCAGAAACTCGACCTCTTGCCGGAAGCGGCCCATGCGCTCTCGTCGCTCGGGGTTGCGCAGAACCTTGATGGCTGCAGCTGCTGCGTCGTTTCCTTCGGCCTCAAAGACATCTCCATTGCCTCCGCTACCGACGGCGTCGAGAAGTGTCCATTGCCCGAGCCGTCGACCCTTCCGTGCTCTCTGTCGAGGCCGACCGCGGTTGCGGTCGGGATCCGCCGCAGCTGGCTTGTTCGGCTCCATTCAGCCATTCGACCACAGCTAAGGCGTTGAGCTCGCACAGGCTGCCCGACGCTCACCCTGGCGGCACTGGGAGCTCGGCTGCACTTAGCACGCGAGCAGAACAACGCCCCGATCGACTCGGCGGTCGAACACTGATCGCATCGGCATCGTTCGCGTCAACCTCGACCGGCACTTTGGTGCGACTCGACGCCAACGCGACTCGCACCACCCACCAATGAGGTCATTGCCTGCCCTTCAACCTCGTCGTCGAACGGCTTGAGATCCCCGCCGTGAACGGACCGAACTGTGGTGTGGACTCCGCTATCGAATGCGCCGACCCTGCCAGTAACCGTCGCGCGAGCCTTGCTACCGAACGAAAGTCACCACTGTCCAACAATTCACCGCCGGGTTGCCACGAGAAATGGGCCAAACTGGCCTCGTGAGTGGTTCACCGAGCGCGCGCAGACAGCACCATGTTCCGCGCTTCTATCTCAAGCGCTTTGCCGACCGGGGTCGACTAGTTGCCTACGATCGGGCCGCAGAAAATAGTCGCCAGTTCATCAGCGTCAAGAAAGCGGCTCAATCGCCCGGGTTCTACGATGTGCCGACCCGAAATGGACCATCGGATGGCGTCGAACAGGCACTTTCTCAAGTCGAGTCGCTCAGCGGATCGATCGTCAAGTCGCTGATCGAGGACGGCGTTCGATCGCTGGCCCCCTCTGATCGCTACCGTATGGCGATCTTCATGGCGATGCAGATCGTGCGTGGGCCGGACCTGACTGACAACTTCTTCGCGGCCACCCGTGAGTTCGAGTCTCTTCGGGCAGCGGCGACGACCGACGGCGTCAAAGCACAAGTTGCCGCACTCTTGGCCATCTCAGTCGATGACTTACCTGAGCCGACCGAGGATCGGATATTCCCGGATCCGGCCGACGCTCCGCCCGAATGGTTCATGCGGGCCGCAGCGGTGGGCTTGCTCGCTGAACCGATCGCGGAGTGGCTGTTCGTACGACGCTGGGCGTCCCTGGATCTTGGTGCTGCGGGCCTCATCACCAGCGACCGTCCGGTCGTTTTCTACCGTGTCGGCAACAATGACGGAGAGCCGACCGGCATTGGAAACGCCGACCTCGTCATCATGCCACTGTCCCGGCGCGTTGCCCTGCTAGTGGCGAATGACGATTTCGACTTCGAATCGCTAGGCAATCACGCCAACGTTGGGGAAGTTTTTAACAAGATCGTCGCCGTGTCCTCACATCGGTGGGTTTTCCATCACCCAGACGACGCCCTCCCCGCCGATCTGAAGTTGCCTGACCGCAATCCGCCTGCACACTCGGATGCGCCGACAATGCACCGGGAGGGCGACGCTGTCAGGATTCGGTCTCGCGTCCGGTGGAACCTCCCAACTCCACCCCCCGGATGGGTGCCGTGACGTGGGTGCAGTTCCGTCTGAACCTCCCCGGAATTGGTAACCACTGCGCGCAGAACGCGCGGCGCAGAACAACGTCGGCGTCGACGCGAACAGGTAGCGCCGAACAGGTAGGCGCTTCGGCGCCTACGACTCATAGCTCGTCTCAGAGTCGCCTGGCAGCTCGTCGATCGCGAGAATGCCACTGTCCGCCATCGCCTGCACAAGACTGATGAATCTTGTTTCGATGATCCTCTCCATCTGGACCGATTCTTGGGGCCCTGCGGGTAGACGACTGTCGAGTGCGTCTCGAATCGCGCGGACCAACTCCACCTCCGCTTGCTTCTTGTCTTTGTCGAGCTGATCTGTCTGGGTCGCCAGCCGCTTCTTCTCGTTGTCGAGGCTGACCCCGGTGCCTTCGTGCCAGGTCTTTCTCATCTCAGGGAACTTGTGAAGAACGGTGAGCAACCCAGAGATGATTCCCACGGGGAACAAGATCTTGACGAGATCGGATACGACGAGGACGGTCTCGGCCGGCGATGCGACGGTGAGCCGGTCCACGATTGCCGGTGGTGAGTACCCGGCCGCGCTCGGCTGCCTGGCTAACGACGCCTCATTGGCGATCGACCGGATCTCGTCCACCGCCTCAAAGATCAGAAAGAGGCGTCGGCCAAGTTGGTCGGTGGTGACGGAGCTGTCGTCGACCGATCGGAGGCGGAGCCTGAGCGATGCGCGCGGGAGCTCAACGCCAAACTCCACGGAGGCCAGTGAAACGAGTTCAGTGAACTGGACTTCGAGCGCAGGGGGCACCGACTTGCTATCGACCTCGGTTATGCGACCCTCGTTGGTTCGACCGGATTCCAGAAATTGGAGACTCACAAAGTCGCCTGGCCGTACCTTGAGGCGTTTGAGCCCTTCGGCCGACTCGGTATCGACGAATCGAACGATGGCACCCGCCTCCCCAAGATGATCGACGATCCCGGCGGCGCGCAACAAGCGACTTCCCTTGGCGATCAGTATCTTCACGCCTTCGCCTACTTCCGCGTATGGATAACGCGGGCTTGCACCAAGATCTTCATAACGAGAGGCGGCCCGCGCCACGTCGAATCGATTGATTGAGATGTAGCGGTCGAACCCTCGTTCGCGAAGATTCCGGTAGTGCGTCAGCATGCGAACCGATACCGGTCCGTATCCCGCGTTCATGAGAGAAGCGTTGAGCGCGTCGATACCGATATCACCGCCAGCGCCGCGGTAGATCGAATATCCGGCACGTGCGTCTCGAGGTGAAGCGTTCGCCACTGACGGAGCCTCGCGCGGTGCCGACAGAAGATGGGACGATCATCTCCGTCGCTGCAAGACCGTTACCCATTGCGTACTCGATGCGCCCGGAAGACGACGCATAACCACGCACCCTTTTGCACCCGCGGGGATGGCTCTCCGCGGTCGGCGTGGGCGCTGAATCGATCGAATCTGGCATGCGCGCGTTTCGTGGGCGTGCGGATCGCGAGGACTTCCTGACAACATGGGGTCGTCCGGTGGCCATCGTCAGCGGTGAGCACGACATCAACCCTGAACGGAGCCGGCGCCTCGCGGACCGTCTGTCACAGGGCGCGTTCCATCTTGTTCCAGGCGTCGGCCATTACGTGCCGCTGGAAGCTCCCGATGCTCTGAATGCAATCACCGCCGAGATCTTGGCGTCGCTCGCGTAAGCGCGTTCAGCATCCGACAAGTGCCGGGATGCGACGCTTGCGTACCTATGTCACCGATTACGTTCAGCAGTCGACTGGCTGTCGGCTCGCAGAGTTGGATGGCCACCAATGCGCAGAATCCGGGGGCCGCTGAGACAACGGTGCAGTCTTTCGCTTCTCGAGCCCCGTTGCCGCCAACTGGTGTGCGGGGCGGTGTGTAGTTCGATGTGTGGTGTTCTTCAGAGTCGAAGGCATGGACATCTTCATCATGCTGGATCGAGAACTACTACGTGCATCGGCGGCTGGTCTGCCCTTGTCGTGGATGGCTGACTCGCGCCTCGCTAGTCAAGCGTCCGCGTCGGCGCTGTCATCGACGGTGCGAGCGATTGGCCGGGACTCAGACGCGGTGGTCGAGGCGCTGTTGACGGTGGATGAAGGCCGGGAGCTCGCGGATTGCATCATCGTCGCTGCGACCGTCGGGCTGGTGCGGGCCCGTTGTCGGCGTGGCCCAATTCCTCCGGAGGAACTCCTGGCCGAGGTCGCGATCTCGGTTGCCGAGTGCCGACGCGATGGCGCGCCTGCAACAGAGCGGCATTTGGTCAACGTGCTTGTTGACCGGGCCTGGGATCGGGCTCGAGGGCCGTACCAGCGTTGGCAATGCGTCACCGTCGTTGCCCCCGATCTTGTTGAGCGGTTCGCTGTCGCGGATGGCGACGTTGAGCGGTTGGCGTTGAATCGGGTCGCACTGCTTGAGTTCCGCGAGCGGCTTCGGGCAGATGCAGGGCGTTCGCCTGCTGCAGTCCGGGCCTGGAACTCCGCCGTCGAACTGGTCGACGTTCCTCACAAGTCGCGTGTTCAGCTGGATCGATGGAAGTACGCCCGTCAGCAGCTGCGTCGGCACGGCTCGCCCGATCTTGCGGCCTGACCAGGCGGAATCTGACGAAACGTGGCGGGAGTGTGTGGTTCGGTGAGTGGTTCGGTGTGTGGCGAAGCGGATCGTCCCCGTCATGGTTGTTGTTGGCCAGCCAATCCGGTTCGACGAGGACGATCCCCGTTCGATGCTTCGTCACCTCGACGCGTGGTCGCGGCGAAGTCTTGTCTCGGCTGAGGCATGGGGTTCGACGCTGGAGCGCTGCGATCAGTGGCTCGACTACTCGGCAAGGAATCAGGTGCTGCTTGCGTCGTACGGCGTGGCTGGACCGGTTGCAGGCTCGGCGACGTGGGAGCGAGTTCCGTCGACCGAGTCGGGTCGCGGCTGTGCGGTGCGGGCTGGTGAGCACGGGCTCCTTGTCCGGGTGCCGGTGGTCGAGTCGGGTGCTGTGTCGAGCGACAAGTCGCGAGTCGCTGCCCGGTCGAACTCGGTGGTTGGGTCGCATCGGTGGGAGCCGGTGTTTGCGCTGGAGCAGCTGGCTCGGCGCCCGGTGTCGGGTGCGTTGGTGTCGCCATCGGTGGCGCCGATGGCGGCCCGCGAGTGGTCGGAGGCGGTGAGAGTGGCGTCGGGTCGCATGCTCGGGCGAACTCCGCGCCGAGTCGACGATCCCGCCGAGCAGCTGGCCGTACTCGCCAGCAAGGTCGCCCACGGGGCCGGTCGGACTCGGCTGGAGTCTGACCATCGAATGCAAGTGGCCTGGCTTGTGTCGTCTCGCGTTGGAATGCAAGCCACACCGCCTCCAGCTTTCGACCCGTGCGAACTACCGTCGCGTGATCGGTGGCGGCTACTCGTTGACGTGCGCCACGCGTCGTCAGTCGTGCTCGCCGCAGTGTCGCACGGGGTGGGTGTCGACCTCGCCGCGTCGCCACTGCCCCGACACGAGGCGACGGTGGATCGTGAGGTGTCGCCGGGCCGACGGAACTACCTCGCTCCCGCCGATGTGCGTGGCCTCCCGCTCGGGGTTTGGGTAGAAGCTGGCCCGTACACCCGAGCGGAATGGCTGGCGCGTGGAGTCGCCGGTGGTGTCGGCCGGGCCGCGTTCATGCGAGTCAACGACCGCTCGTATCTCGCCGCCTACGAAACACGTGGCGGGTCGATGTGGCGTCTGGAAACCGTCGGTCGCGGTGCGCACCACGGTCTCGTTGCCGAGGGAACCAGCGGCACGCTCATTGCGGCCAAGGATTCCGCGCGTGACGCGTTGCGTGATCGGTTCCCCGAAGTCGCACATGCGGTTGAGACGTCGGTCGGGGGTGGTGTCGCCTCGCCGGCCTTCGGGTGGGTGAGATTGCCGGGCGGACGCGACGAACGCACGGAGCACCGGGTGTTCGACGAGCGAGTCGCCGCGATGGTGGCTCCAGGACCGGGTGGGCAGTGGCAGTCGTGGGTGACTGTCGACGGGGGCAACCGCCAGGGGCCTCACTCGCCGGACGCTGCCGCAGCCAAGGTCGTGGCCGATGGTTTGGCTCATGGGGCTTTGATGGAACTCGCGGCTGTCGCCCCCGACCGAGCCAATGCGATGGTCCGCGACCTTGCCAGCGGAGGCGGCACATGGAACAGGGACCAACTCGTGTCGATCGTCGGGCATCGGCTTACCGACACGGACCGCACGTCGTTGGCCGAAACGAAGGACATGCGAACCCTGACGCGTCATCTGCTTGATGTCGGTGTTCTCGCTCCGGCGACGATCCTTGGCGTGTTGCACGCCGAGGTCGCCAGCATTGATGCCGTCACGGCTGTCGTTCCATCGTTGGGCATGCCAACACCCGAGGCGATTCGCCTGCTGCACCGGGATTGGGGTGTTGACCGAGTGGATGTCGGTGCCTCGCTGGGCGCAACTGTTGGTGAGTTGCGTGCTGCCGGGTGCTCAGCCGTCGAGATGTTTGCTGCCGCGCCACGTGAGGAACTTCGCCGACTCGATGCTCGGGAGCAGACCTGGGTCGCCGTTGCTCCCACGCTCATCGAGGCCGGGTACAGCGTCGCCCAAGCGGTCGAGCACATGGCCGCGCACGCACCGACCCCGGAGGCATTCGCGGCCGGTGTGACCGCCATCGTGGAATCGCCGTTGGAGGCATTCGCGTTCGCTGCGCGACGCGCCGGTGGGGAGGATCTGGCGGTGCTCTCCGAGCGGTACGAACTCTCACCAGTCGAAGCCGCCAAGACCATGGCGATTGCCTGCGTTCCGGCGCACACCGCTGCTGAGGCGGTGCTCGTGCGGTGCGAAGGCGATCTTGACGTCACCGCCGATGTGTGCGAAAGGTATCTGGGACTGTCTGCCGATCAGACACGTGCCTTTCTCGTCGACGGGCCGACGACGCCGATTGTGCCGATCGGTCTCGCTGCGAACTACGACCTCGACCAAACACCGACTATGAACGCGGGCGCTGGAGTTGGTCTCGATGACTGAGCAGCGCGCGGATCTGAGAGACGAAGATTGGAAGCATCACTCCGATGTGTGGCACCAGGTCCTCGGTGCCGTCGAGTTCCTCGCCCAGTACCACCGGCCAGGCCTCAGCGTGTGGGAGGCCGTCGAGGAAGCGGGCAGGTGGTGGATTGCCGACCGCCTCAACCCGCCCGAGGACCACGGCGCCCCCGTTGCGACTGGACTGCCGTGGGACGACCCCGACCCGCTCCGCACCGTACTCGACGGTCTGCTGGCCTCGGTCCCATCCGTTGGGCTTCCGGGTGGGGTGACTGTCAGCGACACGCTTAGCGCTGCGTTGAACGTGTGGCTCGGCTACATGTCCAACACCTACAACGACGGCGCAGCCTTTGCCCGATCGACTCCGCCGGCCGGATGGCCGAGTGTTCGACGGATCGACCTGCCTTAACCATCAGCCAGGTTGGCTCACACATCCGTGTTTCGGGGCCCCGGAGAGTCACGATCCGCACACCGCGACGAGTGCACCCACTGCGCTTCGTCTGTGCGGATATCGCGACTCGCTTCGCTCGAGGCCGACCGCACGGTCAATCGTTGTAGCACCCCCGCCGTATGATCCCGCACTGTGGCAGACGATGGTGACGTAGAAGGCAAATGGGCGCGACGCATTGAGACGTCAGGGCTTCAGGACAAGATCGACTTGGCTCGCACTGCTGCCGACGATGCTCAGGTTGATGGTGCCAGCGAGTCCGCTGATCGCTCGCGGATATTGGCTGTTCTGAGCGTCATCGAACAGACGTTGAGAGCTGCTGATCCGGAGGTAGTACGAGAAACCGCCCTGGTCGAGATCGGCAGTCATCTCGACACGATTAAGGCGAACCTCGACCAATGTGTCGCCGCGCCAAGCCCTCCACACATTGGCGCTGCCGTTCAGACCCTTGAGCCGATTCTGGCTTCCGTATCAACGATCTATGTTCCCCGGACGTTCGACGAAGGCGGGGAAGCGATCTCCAAATTCAAACAGTCGGTGAACGGCAGCAGAGCCGCGATCACCCGACAGCTTGACGACCTAGCGGCGAGAATTGACGTTGCGAACTCGACTGTCGATCAACGGGTCGCTACCTTGTCGGCCGCGGTGGAGGCGGTGACCGCCACAGTTGCCGCCGCTGAGGCACAGATCCAGCAGCTGCAGCTCAGCTACCAGAACGCCTTCGACGATGCACAGACGAACCGCACGAGTGAATACGACCGTCAGCTGAAGGCCCAGCGCGCCGAGGCACAGACTGCCCTGACCGATGTGCAGGCCGACCTCGCCCAGTTTCGTGATGCGGAGAGAACGCGGGTGAGCGAACTTGTCGATGAGGCCGAGGCGAGCAATTCGCGAATCGATCTCATCCTCGGGTTAGTCGGCGAGAAAGGCCTGGTGGGCAAGTACGCGGAGACCGCCGATGCAGAGCGAGCGCTTGCACTGAGGTGGCGGATCGTCGCAGGAGTTGTCGCCGCCGGCGCGATTGTCGTAGCGGTCATAAGCGTTGTACACAAGACTGAATCGGGTTGGCAGGGCTTTGCACCGAAACTAACTCTCACCCTGCTCATTGGAGCGCTTGCTGCCTACTGTGGCAGCGTCGCCAACGACCATCGCAAGGCTGAGAAGCAAGCAAGGCAAGTGGGACTCCAACTTGCCGCGATCAAGCCGTACCTTCAGGACCTCACCGATGACACGCTACGGGACGCCGTGCTCTCCGTGATTGCCACCCAACTGTTCACCGGTGCAAATGCCGCTGGCAACGACACCGATGCCATCAAGAGCCTCGGCGTTGGAGGACAACTCGGTGAGTTGTTGGTCGAGCAGCTCGGGAAGGCCCTGCTGGCGAACAAGTAGCGCGAAGCGCTGCCAGGGGACTGCCCGACTCCGGAACGGACCCGCACGTCCACACCTGATTGCGTTGGAAGCGGGGTTTCAAGCGTCATCGGAGTCTCGATGTTTGGTCCGCGCCGACCATCGGCCGATGACTTCAACCGGCGATACCAGCGACTGGTGGAGCCATCTGTAGCGTGAGTACAGGCTCCTGCCCACCGACGGCGAGAGCGCGATTGACTTCGTGGTACTCGATGATGTGGGGCCAGTGTTCGACGATCCAGTCTCGGCGGGCCTGTTGATCGTTCAGCAGCTCACGAAGGTGTTCGGCGGTGTCGTCGAGGGTGAGTTGTCCGGCTTGCAGTTCGGCGATGAGATGTCGGCAGTCGGCCGGGGCGGTGGCGAGGATGTCGTCGAATTGAGTCAGCCGCTGTTCGAGTTCGTCGATTGTACGGACGTCGACTTCGATCGGCTGGTGCCGGTCGCTGCTGGCGAGCCAAGTCCGGGTCTCACACAAGGACTGCGCCAGCTGAGGATCAGGGAGGGCGCCGACGGCGTCGGCTGACGCTTGGTGGTTGACGATCGTGCGTGTGGCGTCGTCCCAGGTTTGGGCTCCGCTGGCATCGTGCGGGCGCGGGCCGAGGAGGTGTTCGAGCCAGTCGGGTCGGCTCGCCTCCAGCTCTCGTGCGAGTCGTTCGGTATGGCGATGCAGTGCATGCCGGTAGCGGTCGACATCGCCGGGCTCTGTTCCAAGCTGGCGGACGATCTGGTTCCAATCGTCGAGCTGGCTCACCAACTCGGCACCTTGCCGCTGCAGGGTGACGGCTGCTTGGGTTCCGAGCTGTCGGGATGCGGGGTTGGCGTCGATTATGCGCAGCGAGTGCCAGGCGAAGGCGTGTTCGGCTTCCTTGCCAGCGGCCGACACGAAGTGGACGGTGGCGGTGCCGGTGTGGTCATCGATGTGCGTGACGGTGCCGACGTTGTGTCGGTCGTGGGGGCTGACGTGTTGGCCGATCGCGAGGTGTGTGGCGTTGTGTTCAAGTCGATCGAGTTGTCCAGCGAGCTGGCTGTAGTTGGCGCCGACGGCGTTGTCTGCGGTGTGTTCGGCGGTGAGGGCGTTGCGGACGCCGTCGGTGAGTTGTCGATAGGTGAGTGTGCGAGCGAGGTGATCGACGGCCGCGGCGTCGGGGTCATGATGGTGAGCGAGGTGCTTGGATCGGTCGATCGAGAGTTGGCCGGTGAGTTCCTCGTCGAGCGGGCCAGGCTGCTCATGACTGGGAGTGAGGCCTCGGTTGTGGCTGTCGAGTTCGGGATCGGCGAGTCGTTGCAGTTCGGCGAGTTCGGGGTTGGTGATGATCAGCCAGTTTTCGTTGGCACCTCGAGAGAGCTGCACGTACGCGTTCTGTCGGTAGAGCCCATCGAGGCCGACGGCGATCGCCTGATCCCAGGTGCCACCTTGGGCTCGGTGTGTGGTCAGTGCGTACGCGTGGGTGATGTGTCCGCCGCGGCGCAGGTACCGGTCGTCAATGGCGATGCTGGGACCGCTGTCGAGTCGGATGGTGAGCGCACCGGCGTCGAGATGCGTGACCGTGCCGGCCTGTCCGTTGGCAACGGATTGGGAATCGCCTTCGGTTGTTTGCTCGGTGCTGTTTCGGCGGATGACGATCCGGTCACCGACTCGGTAGTCGCTGTCGTTGTAGCGGGTAGCGGTTGGATCGAGTTCGCCATTGGCGATGAGGCGGTCGACGACGGCCTGATTGAGCGCGTCGACTTGTTGGTTGGTTCCGGCGAGAAGGACTGCTCGTTGGCCAAGGTTGCGGGCGTCGAACCAGCGATCGACTGCGGCGGTGAGTGTGTCGGCCGGGGTGTCTGTGACGATCACCCTGTCGTGGTCGAGGTATGCGGTGACGGCAGCACTGACGTTCCCGTTGCGCAGTTCGGTGAGCGCTGTCTGTTCCCACGGTTGTTGTTGACGTCGGTTGACGGTGAGGGTGGTGACGCATTGCGAGTGTTCGGCGGCGTAGGCGAATCCTCCGCCTGCGCCGACTTCGGGGAGTTGGTGATGGTCGCCGACGAGGAGCACCCGACCACCGGCTCCGAGTTGCTGGTCGATGGCAGTTTCGAGCGTGCGTAGGTCGGTCATGCCGGCTTCGTCGATGACGAGCAACGACCCGCTGACAGGTGTTTCGCGTCCGTTGGTCCAACGATGTAGGACGCTGTGCAATGTGCTGGAGTTGATGCCAGCTCCGGTTTCGAGTTCGATCGCTGCGCGCGCCGAGGGGGCCGCTCCGACGACGGTGTGGCCGGTGTGTTCGAATGCGGCACGGATCGCGTTGACTGTGTAGGTCTTGCCGGTGCCGGCGGGACCTACCAGCACCGTCACTGAAGCGGCGGACGAGCAGATGCTTTGGATAGCCGTGTGTTGGTCACCGCCCAGAGTCAGGTGTGCGGTGGCTGCGGCGATGCTGGCCGACGGGAGCGGCTGATGGGTGTCGTTGCGTTGGAGGTGCGCGATGAGGCGCGTCTCGGTTTCGAGGATCTCTCGGCTTGTCCAGCGTTGCTGGCCGTCGCTGGTGGCGATTGCGATGACCTGCTCGGAGGCGATGAAACGGGCGGCGACGCGCTCGATGGTGTCGATCGTGACGCCCTGGCCTTGGCGGGCGGCGATCGCGCGATAGAGGTCTGGGGTCGTGAACGTCGTGCCGCCGGCGGTGAGGTCTTGGCGGAGCACGGTGGCGATGTACTTCTCCGGGTCGATGACGCGGTCGAAGTGGTCGACTCGACCGTCCTCGTCGAACCCGACCGTCGGCAGTCGCCACACCTCTGCGAAATCTGGTGCGGTGTGTGGGACGGTTGCAGCGATCAGCGCTTCGGCGTCGAACGGTCCCCAACCGGCGAGGTCGGCTTCGTCCTTCCATCCGTCATCGAACCGGCGACCTTCAAGCTCTGCTTTGTGGCGGCGCGTCGCCAGCGCAGCCTCCTGTCTGCCCTCGGGCGTGTCGGGAGTTCCAGTAGCAGCGAGCCAGGCCTCGATCTCGCCGGTCCGCTTCGAGAAGACGTCGATCAGACCCTGTGGAATTCCGGCGATCTCGGGGACGTGTTTGCCTGGTCGCCACGCCACGCCAAGCGACGTGGTCAGTTCGTCGCGGTACACCGCTTGGAAGACTTCGCCGGCGGCGCGTGCATGGCGGTACAGGTTCGGATGTGCGAACGCAGACCACTTCTCGTCGGCTCCCTCGACGAGGTTGGCGACCAGCACATGCCAATGCAGCAGCGGGTCCCCTGCACGTGACGTGCGATGACGGAAAGACGCAGCGACTACGCCTGACGAGGCGAGCTGGTGCGGTCCGACGGTTGGATCGTCGGCGTGTCGGGCGAGCCAGGCCTGATTGTGCGAGCCGCGCTGCACCCGGATCGCTTCACGCTCCAGCCAGCCGATCGCGGCGCGCATCGCCTGCTCACCAGCGTCGATGATCGCGCCTTGCACCCGCGGATCGTCCGACACCGCGTACAGCACGCTCGCCGACTTGGGGGCCTTGAACGTGAGGTCGAAACCGGGTACCCGACGCTTGTGCGCAGCCGGTGCGGTCCCGTTCGGCGACAGACCGCCGGTGCCTGGTGAGATACCGGCGAGCACGGCCTGCAGATCCTCGGCGCTGACTTCGCCGGTCAGACCAAGCCGGGCAGCACTTCCGCCGACCCACTGGCCAGCCGCCTCGCCAGAGCCCGTGTAGTAAGCGTCGAGCGACTCCGCCACCCCCGATAGGTGGTACGCCTCTTGACCGACGCGCAGCTTGGCGATTGACAGCATGCTCCGCAACGGGAGCCCCGTTCACCCACCGGGTAATACTCTGTGCAAGAACTCACAACCGCTTCAGGCGACAAACTCGGTGTGCCGTTCTCGCCGGTGACCGTCCGCCGACCCCAGTGCCCGTCAGATCGACGTGGCGGCGTTCAGAGGCTCGAAGTGCTGCCACCGCTCGACGAGGCCGCTGCACTCATCCGATGTGGACATCGTGATACGAAGGCGGAGCGGGCTCAGGTCGGCTCGTGCCATCATGAGGGCAGGAGATCGAGCGCTCGTGGCCCGGTCGAGCCGTCGCAGAGTCCGATCGGCCATCGTCAAACGTGGCCGGCGGCTGGCCAGAGCGATGACGTGCCGTTCAGTAGTCGCTCGGCCAGAGCACTGTCGTGGCGTGGTCGTCGTCCTCCAGATCGTCGGTGATCACCCACACCGTGGAATCCGCAGCGTCGGCAGCGAGCCATGCTGGCACCGGGTAGCTGGACAGCAGGCGTCCTTCGCTGTGTCGCAGCGCGTGGTTGTTTGTAGCGCGGTCTTCGTCGTCGAGGTCGCCCCAGTCGCCGGAGATGTGCCGAAGCAGGCACTCAGCGAGCCACTCTCGGCGGACCTCAGCCTCAGATGCCCACTCGGTGAGGCGGGCGCTGATGGCGATATGTGATGGGTGAATGATGGTCGAGTTCATGGTTGGTCCGTCTCGTTGTGCCGTGCGGGCTGCCGGCTTGGCATTTCCGGGTCGCGTCGCTGAGGAACGGGCGGTCAACCCGCAGGGCTTGGCCCCGAGCTTGCGAGTGGGCTTGACCGGACGCGACCGGCGACGCACCACTGCACCCGCCCGAAGGGCGGCAACGTCACTCGGTTGTCAGCGAGTGGTTTGGTGTGTGGTGGAGACCACACACCAAACCACTCACCAGTCCTGCTCGTAGCCCTATGCGGCTCGCTGGCGGTAGGCGTCGGCCAGGGCTGCGGGGAGCCTGGTGAGCTGACGGGGTTGAAGGGCGGGGAGTTGTAGGCGGATGGTGGCGACGTCGGTGGAGACGAACGTGAGAACGCCGAAGCTGTTGAGTCGTTCCAGAGTGCGCCACAAGTTGGTGGTCGATCCGCCGAGGCCGATTGTGGCCGCGAGCTCGGTTGTGTCCCATGTGCGTTCGCCGTGGGCGGCGTGTCGGCTGAGCAGGTATGCGCAGAGCGTCCCACTCGGCCCGATAACCGGGAGCCACCACCAGAAATCCTCGCTGTCGGTGGCGTGTTCGCCGGGAGTGTGATCTGCGATCACGGTGATGTGATCCGGACGGGTTGACGTCGGTTCAATGGTCATGGCGGAGCGCTCCTGTGGTGCGAAGTTGCCAGCCGGTGCACCCCGACCTTCCCCGATCTTTGGGTGCTCCCGGCTGGCGAAACCCGATTGGCCGGGTTTCGTTTTCAGGGCAGCGTCGGCGAAGGGAACGCCTGTCAACCCGAAGGGCTTGGCCCCGAGCTTGCGAGCGGGCTTGACAGGCGTGACCCGTCGATGCCCCACCGCACCCGCCCGCAGGGCGGCAACGTCCGTGGCCAGCACCGCCGGCGACGGTCAGACCGGCGCGGCTGATCGGGTCGGACAATCGGCCGACGAGTCGGGCTTCTCGCTCGTGAGGTGTCGACAGATGGCGCGGCCCGCGGCGGCTTCACGTAGGTCGAGGTCGGCCGTCATCGGTAGGCGGGCCAGAACGCTGAGCGCCTCGTCGAGCGTCACGCGGCAACGGTTTCGGCTGGCGTTTCGAGTTCGACCGCGGGGCTTGGCCATTCGGCGAGGGTGTTCAGATAGTCGACCGCTCTTTGTGCGTGCGAGCAGGCGGTGACCAAGGCGCGGGTGTCTTGGCGGAGAAGGTTCAGCCAGGACCCGAGGTAGGCGGCGTGATCGGGTCGCGTGGTTTGGTCGAGGCGAAACTGTGCGCACCAGAACGCTGCGCCTAGCTCGGCGACGAGTTCCTCGGCACCATAGGAGAGACTGCCGAATCGTCCGGCGAGGTCACGATGCAGCCTGCTGGCGTGGCCGGTCCAGTGGGTGTGCTCGTGGGC
>Ga0073904_10000280_pt1 | contig 35974 bp, 28 predicted proteins | sample KloWWTrecipitate_FD_66668 | JGI IMG/M metagenome (GOLD analysis project Ga0073904, IMG submission 66668) | Active sludge microbial communities from Klosterneuburg, Austria, studying microevolution and ecology of nitrifiers - Klosterneuburg... | ecosystem: Engineered > WWTP > Aerobic digester >... | reverse complement strand
GATCGACTGCCGGTCCACCGGCCGCGGGTTGGCATAGGGATTGGCCGTCGCCTCATCGGCGGCGCGGTCGAGATCGGCTTCGGCGAGGCCGAGTTCGCGCAGCGACTGCGGGGCGCCGAGCGCGGCGGCGAAATCGTAGAGCCCCTGCCCCGGCGTGCCACCGAAGATGGCGGAGACGGGCTGCAGCAGGCCGGGGACGGCTTCGGCATTGTAGCTGATGGTGTGCGGCAGCATCACCGTGTGGGTTTCGGCATGCGGCAGATCGAACGTGCCGCCGAGCGCATGGCAGATCTTGTGGTGGAGCGACATGGCGACCGAGCCAAGCACCGTGCCGCATATCCAGGCGCCGTAGAGCGCGTTGCCGCGGGCTTCGAGATTTGCCGGATCGACGACGATGGCGGGGAGTGCGGCGTGCAGGGCGCGCATGCCTTCGGCGGCCATCAGCGTGGTGATGGGGTTGCGGTCATTGGCATAGAGGCCCTCGGCCGCGTGGGCGATGGCGTTCATGCCGCTGGTCACGCTCATCCCGACCGGCAGGCCGAGTGTCAGTTCGGGATCGTAGATGACCACCTGCGGCAGCACCTTCGGGTCGCGCAGGGTGGTCTTTCGCCCGTCCGCGGTCTGGCCGAGGATGGGGGTGACTTCGGAGCCGGCATAGGTCGTGGGGATCACCACCTGCGGCAGGCCGGTGCGATAGGCGATGGCCTTGCCGAGGCCGGTGGTCGAGCCGCCGCCCAGCGCCACGAGGCAATCGGCGCCCAGCTCGCGGGCCAGCGCGGCGGCCTCGTCGCTGACCTCGACCGGGGTGTGCATGACGGCGCCGGCGAACACGCCGACAGCGCGGTCGCCGAGCCCGGCGGCGCATTCCTCGGCATGGCCGCGCTGCGGCGGCGTCGACAGGACCAGCGCCCGCGAACGGCCGAGTTTTTCGACAGAGGCGCGGGCCTCATGGCGCGCGCCATTGCCGAAGACGATCCGTGCCGGACTGCCCGAATAGGTGAAGTTGAGGTCCATTGCAGGCTCCCTGGTCGATGCGCCGCCACCGCCCGCGCCGGCGGCACACGGAACCCAGCCTAGCAGCCTTGCAGGCGCGGCAGCAGCCCCCCGGCGTCCGGCGCCTCTTCCGACCTATCCCGCGCCCAGTTCGTCCGACATGGCCCGCAGATTCGTGGTCAGCCGCATCAGCACCTTGAGGAACGTCTGCATGTCCCGCTCGGTCACGCCGCGTTGCGACTGGCTGGACAGGCGGTCCATTTCCTCCAGCAGCTGGGCAACCAGCGTTCGACCCCGCGGCGTCAGGTGGTTGGCGATCTTGCGGCGATCGTCGCTCACCCGGTGGCGGTCGATCAGTCCGCGCTGCACCAGATCGTCCAGCACCTGCGTTGACGAGGCCTTCTCGATCTCGAGCCGCTTCGACATCTCGATCTGCGTCAGGCCATCCTCGGTCCACAACTCGTTGAGGTGATACCAGTGGCTGGGTGTGATGGCATGCCGCCTGAGGCGTCGTTCCAGCGTCGACTGGAACGCCCGCTGGCAGTTGTGAACCATCCTGCCGATGCCGCGCCGCGGAAGCCCTGCGGCCGTCTCTGCGTCGATTTCCATCTCAACGCCTCCCCTTTTCCCGTTTGCCCTCGACGTGCCCCCACTTCCGTCGCTGAATGAGGCGAAATACCACAGGCGCGGCGGAGATTCAGCCGGTTTGTGCATACTTAGAGCAAGTTCGGATCCCGAAACCGTGCCGGCGCCCGGTGCCGCTCGTACAAACCCATCGGGCCTTTTGCTATCGCACCGTCGTGTCGCGGACGACGAGGTGGGTCTCCAGCACGTAGCGCACGTCGCGGATGGCCGGCGACTGCAGCATGTCGGAGAGCAGCGTGAAGGCGGCGTGGCCGGCCTCTGGCGCGCGGTTGGAAACGGACGTCAGGGCCGGCTGCGTCACCGCGCCGAGCACGTCGTCGCAGCCGACCACGGCGAAGCGCTTGGGGACATCGATGCCCTCGTCGGCGATGCCGGCGAGGAGGCCATGCGCGGTCACGTCGTCGAAGGCGATGGCGGCCGTGGCGCCGGTGCGCAGCACCTGCTTCGCCGTCACCCGGCCGGCATCGAAACTGGGGACGGCGGTGGCAGCGACGGTCACGTGCTTGAGATTCAGCCTCTCCGTCGCCCGGCGCACCGCCTGCAGCCGCTGGCGGTTCGACCAGGAGGTGGAGGGGCCGGTGACGTAGGCGATGATCTTGTGGCCAAGCGCAGCGAGGTGGGCCACGGCCTCCTCCACGCCGCTGCCGCTATCGATGAGGACGCGCGGGATGCCCGCGACGTCGCGGTTGATCAGGACGATCGGCCGCACTGCCGCGTGGGCGCGGATGCGCGCTTCGGGCAGGCGCGAGGACGCGAGAATCATGCCGGCCACCTGCCCGGCGAACCGGCCGACGAGTTTATCTTCCTGCTTGGGATCTTCATCGGTGTTGCCGAGGAAGAGGCAGAAATCGGCCTTGTCCACCTCGCGCTGCACGGCGCGAATCAAGGGCGGGAAATAGGGGTTGGCGACATCGGGAACGATGAGCGCAATGTTGCGATGCCGGCCGGTCGACAGGGCGCGCGCCGTGTGGTTGGGGGCGTAGCCGAGCCGCTCGGCTGCATCGAGGACGCGCCGCACCGTCTCGGCGCTCAACATCTGCGGACGGGTAAAAGCGCGCGACACCGTCGAGCGGTTGACGTCCGCAGCAGCAGCGACCTGGTCGATGGTCGGCGACGGTTTGCGTCTTTGTTCCATGAGTTTCCCTCTGGGCGCGTTGTGCCACAGCCGGTCAAAGGCGGCCAGCCATCGCCTTGACATGCAACCGGTTGCATAGAATAGTTGCCGCGAGGCACGGATATTGCCCCGGGGACAACAATGACAGTGACAGAGGCAAGCCAGCGACGCGCGGAGCGTCTGTCGGTTGAGTCCTTCCCGAGCCGCGCCGCCATGGCCGCGGCCGCCGCTTCCGACATCGCTGCGGCGTTCCGCGCTGCGCTTTCCCGACAGGCAAATGTGCGCGCAATTTTTGCCGCCGCGCCGAGCCAGGCGGATACGCTTGCCGCGCTCGTCGTCGCGCCGGGAATCGACTGGAGCCGTGTCACCGCCTTCCACATGGATGAGTATATCGGCCTGCCCACGGGCGCACCGGAGCGGTTCGCCTCGTGGCTGGACCAGCACGTGTTCGACCGCGCGCCGTTCGGACAGGTGCACCGCATCGTGCCCGAGCCCGATGCGCAGCGCGCCGTCGCCGGGTATGCGGCGCTGCTCAACGAAGCGCCGATCGACATCGTGTGCCTTGGCATCGGCGTCAACGGCCACCTCGCCTTCAACGATCCGCCGGTTGCCGATTTCAACGATCCGCAGACAGTGAAGATCGTCGATCTCGACGATGTCTGCCGCCAGCAGCAGGTGGACGACAAGTGTTTCCCCACCTTCGCCGACGTGCCTCGGCAGGCGATCACGCTGACCATTCCGACGCTGCTGCGCGGCAGGGAAATGTTCTGCGTCGTCCCCGGCAGCCTCAAGCGCAACGCGGTTCGCGACACGCTTTACGGCCCCATTGCCACGTCCTGCCCGGCCAGTATTCTTCGTACGACCAGCGCCTGCACCCTCTATCTTGACCCGGAATCCGATCCCGATGTCTGACGCGCTCAACGCCGATCAGTTGACCAACGACTACTTCGACAGCGTCGTGGCGCATATGCGCCGCATCAAGGACGAGGAAGCAGCCTCGCTGGACACGGCAGCCAGCAAGCTCGCCGACCAGATCGCGGCCGACCGGCTGGTCTATGTCTACGGCCCCGGTGGACACTCGAACCTTGCCTCGCAGGAGATCTTCTTCCGCGCCGGCGGGCTCATGCATGTGAGCGCCATTCTCGATGAGGGCACCCTTCTCTCCAACGGCGCGCTGCGCTCGATGGCGATCGAGCGTACCCCCGGCTACGGCAAGGTGGTGATCACCGACAACCGGCTGGGCGAAGGCGACCTGCTGCTGCTCACCAATGCCTACGGCATCAACGCGGCGCTGATCGATGCGGCGCTCGAGGCCAAGGCCCGCGGCGTTTTCACCATCGGCGTCAGCTCGCGCATCCATGCCGACAGCACGCGGCCGGAGCATCCGGCGCGCCACCCGACCAAGAAGAACCTGCACGAGGTCGTGGATCTCGCCATCGACACCAAGGTGCCGGTCGGCGATGCGCTGGTCAGCATTGACGGGATGGCCGAAAAGATCGCCGCCGTCTCGACCTTCGCCAATGCCTTCGCGCTCAACGCGCTGGTCATCCGCACCGTCGCCAAGCTGATCGAACGCGGCATCGAGCCGCCGGTCTGGCGCAGCGGCAATGCGCCGGGCGGCGACGAAGCCAATGGCCGTTTCCTTGCTCGCTTCCGTGACCGGGTGCGCTGGCTTTGAGCACTGCTGGCTCGATCGCAGGTCGTGATCCGGCCACAGGCGAGCCGGTTACGGTTACATTCGAAAACAACATGGTCACCGGCGTCACCCACGGGGTGGGCGATACCGATGCCTGGCTCGCGGCGGGCTTTGTCGACCTGCAGGTCAACGGCTATGCCGGGCTCGATCTCAACGACGGCGCGCTCACACCCGCCACCGTCATCAAGCTGGCGGAACGGCTCGCCCGCGACGGCGTCACCACCTTTGCCCCGACGCTGATCACCGCATCCGAGGCCTCGATCATTGCCGGACTGCGCGCCATTGCGGAAGCGCGCCGGCAATCGCCGCTCGTCGCGGCAATGGTGCCGTTCGTGCATGTCGAGGGGCCATCGATCAGCCGCGAGGACGGCCCGCGCGGGGCGCACCCGCTGGCCCATGTCCGTGCCCCGAGCGTCGATGAGTTCCACCGCTGGCAGGACGCCGGCGAGGGCCTTGTCGGCCTCGTGACGCTGAGCCCCGAGTGGCCGGAAGCACCGGCCTATATCGAGGCGCTGGCAAAGGCCGGCGTGCTGGTCTCGATCGGCCACACCGCCGCAACACCCGCGCAGGTCCGCGCCGCTGCCGATGCCGGTGCGCGGCTGTCGACACACCTCGGCAACGGCGCAGCGGCGACGCTGCCGCGGCACCCCAATTTCATCTGGACGCAGCTTGCCGATGACCGGCTGACCGCCAGCTTTATCGCCGATGGCCACCACCTGCCCGCCGATACGCTGAAGGCCATGCTGCGCGCCAAGTCGCTCGACCGCGCCATCCTCGTTTCCGACGCCGCGGCGCTCGGCGCGATGCCGCCGGGCCGTTACAGCTCGAACATCGGCGGCGATGTCGATGTGAGCGCGGACGGCAGGCTCAGCGTTGCCGGGACCGCCTATCTCGCGGGCGCGGGGCACCTGCTCAAGCAGAACGTCGCGACGCTGGTGAATGCTGTCGGCCTGCCGCTCGCCGATGCGCTGCGCCTCGCGACGCGCAACCCGGGCGCCTTCGCCGGCGGCCGCGGCACGATCGAGGTTGGCGGCCGCGCCGACCTGATGCGGTTCCGGTTCGCGCCCGGCGAGCCGCAGCTCACAATCGAGAAGACCATTGTCGCCGGTATGGAGATTTCACGGTGAAGGCTGGCGTTGCCCTTGTAGATATTACCCCCGATCACCCGGTCCTCATGGCCGGGTTTGCGGCGCGCACCGAGCGTTCGGCCGGCGTCCATGACCGGCTGACCGTCCGCGCCATCGCGGTGGACAATACCGTGCTGGCCATCGCCGATGTGGTCGGGCTCGACGAGAACCTTGTCGCGCGCGTTCGCGAGCGTTCGGCGCTGCCGCCGCAGAACATCATCTGCGCGGCGACCCACACCCACGGCGCCCCGATCTCGCAGACCAACCGGCTGAACACCGAGGGCGACCCGAAATTCTTCAAGGCGCTTGAAGACGGGCTCGTCGAGGCCATTGCACAGGCGTTGGCCAATGCCGTTCCGGCACGCATCACCATCGGCATGGGCGATGACCCCGATGTCGGCCGCAACCGCCGCCACGACGACGGTCCCATCGACCGCTCGGTGCCGGTGATGCGCTTCTATCGCGCCGACGGCAGCATCATGGCCGTGCTCGCCTCCTATGCCTGCCACCCGGTGGTGCTGGGCGCCGACAACCGGCTGCTCACCGCCGACTATCCGAACTACACGCGGCTTGAGATCGAGGCGGCCTATCCGGGCGCCATCGCAGTGTTCGCGCAGGGGTGCCCCGGCGATATCAATACCGGCCACAAGGCCCACGATTCGTGGACCCGCAACGCCAACAACCAGCGCACCTTCGAGACGGCCGAGCGGCTCGGCCGCCGCGTCGGCAAGGCGGCGCTGGCTGCCGGCGAGACCGAGATCGGCGACAAGGCCGAGGGCTTTGCGACCAACGTGCTGCTGCGCCTGACGCGCCTCGACCCGGAGCCGCTGCCGGTGCTGGCCGACAAGTGGCGCACGGAGCTTGCCGAGACCACCGACGTGGTCATGCAGATCGTGCTGAAGCGCTGGATCGAGTGGGCCGAGACCTACTCCAACGTGCCGCCCGGCAACTGGACCGGCCGCGCCTCGGTGTTCAACTGGGGTGGCGTGCCGATCACCGCGCTTCCGGGCGAAGTGTTCACCGATACCGGCCTCATCATCCGTGACGCGTGCGGCAACCGCCCGGCATTCGTCCTCGGCTATTGCGACGGCAGCCCCGGCTACATCCCGTCGGCCAACGAGTTCCAGTATGGCGGCTACGAGGTCAGCGAGGCCTATCGCTTCGTCGGCATGGCCGGAGCCTTTGCGCCGGGCTCGGCGGAAGCCCTCGCCGGGGCAGTACAGGCGCTGCTTGGTGTCGCAGGGCTTGCGACAAGTGAACCGGGTCCGTCGGCTTGACACCGCAACCGGTTGCATAACACATTTCGCTGCTCGTCAAATGTACGCGGCAGCACACACAGGGAAGGGAAAATTTATGACGGTACACACCAGGACGTCCGTATTCTCTATCGTGTCCGGAGCCGGCCGCGCCGCGCTCCTCGGCACGGTGTTCAGTGCCGGCCTGATCGGCGCCGCCTCGGCCGTCGATATCACGGTCTGGAGCGGCTATCCCGAGATGACGCCCTTCTACGAGCACGTCGCAGAAGGCATGAAGGCCGAGCATCCCGACCTCAAGGTCACGGTCGAAGCCATCGCACTGCGCGAGCACGAGAAGCGCATCGCGCTGGGCCTGACCTCGGGCGAAGCCGCCAACGTGATCGAACTCGGCTACTCGACTGCCACGCGCTACCTCGAGAACGACCTGTTCCCGAAGGCGCCCGACGACATCGCCGCCTTCGTCAGCGACCCGGCCAACTACAGCGAAACCTTCAAGAACTCCGCCAGCTACAATGGCGTGGTGCACGGCGTGCCGCTGTTCCGCGGCCAGAGCGCCATCTACTACAACACCGACATGTTCAAGGCCGCCGGTCTCGAAGCGCCGCCCAAGGACATGGCCGAAATGACCGCCTATGCCGAAAAGCTCACGCAGCGTGACGCCAACGGCAACCCGACGGTCTCGGGCTGGAGCATGCGCCTGTCCGGCGGCGGCCAGGGCATTGCCGAAAAGTTCTGGATCAACATGTTCCAGTACGGCGGCAACCTCGTCGAGCAGAAGGCCGACGGCAAGTGGCGCTCCAACATCGCCAACGAAGCCGGCCTCGCCACGCTGCGCCAGTACATCGAGAACGTGCACGGCGTGAAGACCGTGACCATCGAGATGCCGGCCGACGCCGAGGCGTTCGAACGCGGCCAGACGGCCATGTTCATCCGCGAGAGCTGGGTGATCGGCGACATCGCCGCCAAGGCCCCCGATCTCAAGTATGCCACCTCGACCCTGCCGCGCGGTTCGATCACCGCCCCGGTGTCGCTGTGGATCACCGGTGAAGGCCCGGAAGCCGAAGCCGCCTGGGCGTTCGCCAAGGCTGCCAACTCGCCCGAGAACCTCGTCTGGCTGCTCGACAATGTCGGCTGGCTGCCGAACCGTTCCGGTCTCGACTACACGGCGATCCTCGAAAAGAAGCCGGCTCTGGGTGCGTTCGTGAACTACCCGGCCGACTACGCCTTCTTCTCGCTGCCCGCCATCGGCCCGGTCGAGGAAATCCTCACCCGCACCGCCGACCGGCTGACCCAGGCCTTTGCCAACCCGGCGCTCCTGGGTGATGATAAGGCAATCATGGAAGTGCTGACCGCGACGCAGGACGAGATCAACGCCCTGCTCGACCGCGAAGGCCTCCTCGCCGCCGAATAGTCTCCGTTCTCCAGTTGAAACCAGCGAGGGGCGAACTTTTCGCCCCTCCACTTTACGAGGGTCGCAATGCTACGACGCAAGCGCCTGATGTTCGCGCTTCTCGCCATCCTGCCGACGCTCGCGATCTTCGCCTATGTGCGCATCTATCCGATCTGGGAGACGCTGCGCCTCAGCTTCCACAAGTGGGACATCCTGTCGAAGAACAAGCCCTTCATCGGGTTTGCGAACTTCCAGGAGCTGATGGGTGACCGGCTGTTTCTCGAAGCGCTCAAGAACACGTCGATCATCGCGTTCTGCGTGCTCATCATCACCATTCCGCTGTCGCTGGTCATCGCCGCGCTCATTCACTATCGCACACGCTCGCGCATTGCCGGCTTCTACGAAACCTCGATCTTCATTCCGCACGTCGTCTCGCTCGTGCCGGCCGCCATGGCCTGGAAGTGGATCTTCGACGCCAAGCTCGGGCCGCTCAACGCCTTTCTCGGCATGTTCGGCATCGAGCCGCAGGCATGGCTGTTCGACCCCGTTCTGTCGGTGGTCTGCATCATCGTGCTGTGTTCGTGGCAGGCGCTCGGCTACGCCGTGCTGATTTATCTCGTCGGCTTCAAGAGCCTGCCGGTGTCGCTCTATGAGGCGGCCAAGCTGGACGGCGCGACCGGCCCGCAAGCGTTCTGGAAAATCTCGGTGCCGATGCTGAAGCCGATCACCCTCTATGTGTCGGTGGTGACGCTCGTGTCCGGCTTCAACGTCTATGCGCAGGCATTCGTGCTGGCCTCCGACTCGCAGGGCGCGCCGGGCCGGCAGGTGCGCGTGCTGGTGCTCGACATGCTCGACAACAGCTTCCGCAACTACCGCGTCGGCTATGCCGCGTCTGAAGCAGTTGTGCTTCTGCTCATCGTCCTGTTCCTCACGCTGGTGCAGTTCTCACTCCTGCGGGAGAAAGGGGCCAAGGCATGACCACGCTCGACACCCGCACCGGCCAGCTCACGGCCGAAGAGGCGGTCGCCGGCCGCACCCGCCGCCGCAAGAAGCTGATCGTCGATCGCTCGATCGACGCGTTCCTCATCGTCTTCGGCTGCCTCATGCTGCTGCCGCTGGCCTTCCTCGTGTCGAACGGCTTCAAGACCCCGGCGGAAATCCTCGCCTGGCCGCCGACGCTGATCCCCAACAACCCGACGCTCGACAATTTTTCGACGGTGCTGCGGGACACCCCGCTGCTGCGCTGGATCGGCAACAGCCTGCTCTTCGCGCTGATCTCGACGGCGGCGATCGTCGCGACGTCGGCGATCGCCGGGTACATCCTCGCAAAGTTCCGTTTCAAGTCGCTCACCTTCATCTTCATGATCATCCTCGCGACGGCGATCGTGCCGTTCGAGGTCTACATGATCCCGCTCTACTTCCAGGCGCAGTCGCTGGGCATCCTCAACACCACCTGGGGCCTTGCGCTCGGCTACCTGGTGATGAGCTTCGGCATCTTCCTTGTCCGGCAGAACGCCATCCACTCGATCCCCGACGAACTGCTCGAAGCGGCGCGCATCGATGGCGCGGGTGAGCTGTGGATCTTCTTGCGCATCGTCCTGCCGCTACTGCGCGGCACGCTGGGCGCGCTGGGCGTCCTCGCCTTCTTCCAGGCATGGACGGCCTTTGCCTGGCCGCTCATCGTCGGCAACAAGGCCGACAACTACACGATCGAAGTGGGTCTCGCGCTGTTCCAAACCGGCTTCACCGTCGATCTCGGGCGCCTCAGCGCCGCCTCGGCGCTGATCCTCATCCCCTCGATCACGATCTTCGTCCTCCTGCGCCGCAACTTCGTGCAGGGTGTCGCCAGCACAGGACTCAAGGAATGACGCCCGACCCGTTTCTGCGCGACGCGCGGCGAACCTATGCCGATGCGAACGCGGGCACGCTGCGCTGGATGCTGGCGCGCCCGCCGCTGGGCGGCAGCTTCCTAAACACCAAGGTGCATTCGGTCACGCTGGCCGACTATACCAGCGCCGACGGCAGCCGCTCGCCCGACTGCACCTACGGCTGGATCCAGGGCCGGGGCCTCGAAAGCCTCGCCACGCACGCGAATTTCTTCGATGCCGAAGACGCAGCCCTTGCGGCTTCGCTCGACGCGGCGGCCGGGAAGCTGCACACGGTGCTCGACCAGTTGCAGGCGCGCGATGGCCACGCCTATTTCTGCTATGACCGCAACCTCGCGACGGTCTATCCCGACGCATCCGGCGCCATCCAGCCGCACCATCCGGCGCCCGGTATCTACAGCTACGCCGATATCTTCGTCGCCAAGGGCCTGCTTGCCGCCGATCACCGGCTGGGACGGACGGAACACCAGCAGCGCCATCTCGATTTCTTCGACACGGTCGTCGCCGCCATCGAGGACAGCCGCTTCCAGATCAACGAACGCGTGCCGCTCTCGCATGCGGAAGTGGCGCGCCAGCCCGACGATTTCGGCCCGCGCATGATCCTGCTCGCCGGCGGCGGGCTGCTGCGGCGGACCGGCCACGCCGATCACGCTGCCTATTGCGACCGTTTCATCGCGCATGTGCTGGAGCGTCATCTCGACGCGAGGTCGGGCCTGCTGCGCAATGTGCCGGGGCTCGACCCCTGCAATGTCGGGCACGGCATCGAGTTCGTCGGCTTCGCGCTCGACCACCTGCCGCAGGACGCCGATGCCGCGCTGGTGCGGACGCTCGAAAACATCCTCATCGCCTCGTTCCGCGCCGGCTATGCCGGGCCGGGCATTGCGCTGTCGATCTCGGCCGATACCGGGCAGGTGCTGAACCCGCTCTGCCCGTGGTGGTCGTTGCCCGAAACCATCCGCTCCGCCGCCCTCTGCTACGCGCGTACCGGCAATCCGGAAGCGCTGGCGGTCTGGAAGGAGGCGCATGGTGCCTTCTTTACCCGCTACTGGCGCGGCGAGCCCGCGCTCGCCTACCAGACCATGAACCAGGACGGCCCCATCGATTTCGTCCCCGCGACGCCCGATCTCGATCCGGGCTACCACACCGGCCTCAGCCTGCTCGCCGCCATCGAAGTGGCCGACGCGCTGGTGGCCAACGACAAGATAAGGAGCTAGCGCCTTGGCCGCTGTAGAAGTCCAGAACGCCGTAAAGGATTTCGGCAAGACGCAGATCATCCGCGACGTGACCGTGGATGTGCCGGATGGCGAGTTCGTCGTGCTTGTCGGCCCCTCGGGCTGTGGCAAGTCCACGCTGCTGCGCATGATCGCCGGCCTTGAAGATATCGATGGCGGCGTCATCCGCATCGGCGGCAAGGCCGTCAACGACGTCGAGCCGAAGAACCGCGACATCGCCATGGTGTTCCAGAACTACGCGCTCTACCCGCACCTGACGATCGCCGAGAACATGGGCTTCTCGCTGCAGCTGGCGAAGAGGCCCAAGGCCGAAATCCAGCAGCGCGTTGCCGAAGCCGCCCGCATCCTCGGACTCACCGACTACCTCACGCGCTATCCGCGCCAGCTGTCGGGCGGGCAGCGCCAGCGCGTCGCCATGGGCCGCGCCATCGTGCGCAACCCGCAGGTCTTCCTGTTCGACGAACCGCTGTCGAACCTCGATGCCCAACTGCGCGTGCAGATGCGCGGCGAGCTCAAGGACATCCACGCCCGCCTCAAGACCACGACCATTTACGTGACGCACGACCAGGTCGAGGCCATGACCATGGCCGACAAGATCGTCGTGATGCGCAGCGGCGTGGTCGAGCAGGCCGGGCGGCCGCTGGATGTCTATGACCGCCCCGCCAACATGTTCGTCGCGGGCTTCATCGGCTCACCCTCGATGAACTTCATCGAAGGCACCGTGGCCAACGACGGCGGCGCCCCCGCGGTGGTGACCGCGAGCGGCGTGCGCCTGCCGGTCGACCCGGCCGCGGCCAGCGTCGCCGGCAATGGCAAGGTGACGCTCGGCATCCGCCCCGAACATCTCACCCTTGCGCCGGAAGGCACCGGCTTTGCCGTGCGCATTACCGCGATCGAGCCCACGGGCGCCGAGACCTTCGTGGTCGGCACGGTCGGCGATGAGCGGATCACCGCGCAGTTGCGCCAGCGCATCAGCCGCGATGTGGGCGACGAAATCCGCCTCATCGCCGAGCCGCAGCTGACGCATCTGTTCGATGCCACCGGCAAGCGGATCGGCGGCTGACCATGCGCATCGGCGTCGTCGGACTGGGCATGGCTGTCGCGCCGCACGCGCGCAGCCTCATCGACCTCAAGGATCGCATCGAGGTCGCCTACGCCTTCAGCCCGTCGGCGGCGCGGCGTGCCAAGTTCACCGAGACCTACGGGATCGCGACCAGCGACAGCATCGAGCCGATCTTCACCGATCCGTCGGTCGAGGCGGTGATGATCCTGACACCGCCCAACACGCATCTCGAACTGGTCGAGCGAGCAGCGGCGGCGGGGAAGCACATCCTCCTCGAAAAGCCGCTCGACATCACCATCACGCGGTCGGAAGCGATCGTTGAGGCGGCCCGCAAGGCCAATGTCTCGCTCGGCGTCGTGTTCCAGAACCGCTTCAGCCCCGGCGCGCTGGCGCTGCGCGACATCGTGGAAACTGGCCGGCTCGGTCAGCTCGTCTCGGCTTCGGCGACGATCAGCAACTGGCGCGCGCAGAGCTATTACGACGAGCCCGAACGCGGCACCAAGGCGCGCGACGGCGGCGGCGTGCTGCTGACGCAGGCGATCCACATCCTCGACCTGCTGGTGATGGCCGCCGGCCTGCCGGTGGATGTCGCGGCATTCGCGACGACGACCCCGATCCACCGCATGGAAACCGAGGACCTCGCTGCCGCCGCGCTCCGCTTCGGGAACGGCGCCATCGGCACCATCCTCGCCTCGACGGTCGCCTATCCCGGCAGCGACGGGCAGGTGAGCCTCATTGGCACCAAGGGCGCCGCCACCCTCACCGGCACGACGCTGCGCGCGGCCTTCCACGATGGCACGACCCTCGATGTGTCCCCGGCAATCGCCGGTACCGGCGCGGGCGCCGACCCGATGGCCTTCGGCCACGACCTGCACCGCGCGCTGATCGCCGGTTTCGCCGATGCCATCCCCGGCACGCCGAGCCCGTCGGGCGAGGATGCGCTGAAGGTGCACTACCTGATCGACGCGATGCTCACCTCGTCGGAACGGGGTGGGACGCCCGTCTCACCCAAGGGCAGCCGGGGCTAGTAGTCCTTCTCGAAGAAGACGCCGAGGCTGGTGTCGCCGTCGAGCCCGGTCGAGGCGCGCGCCCGCAGGTCGTCGGTGATGTCGAGATTGACGGTGACGCGCGAGTTGCCGTCCGCGCCCGCCTGCACGCCGAGATAGACATTGTCCTGCACGTAGGCGCCCGCCTGCACGGCCATGTTGCCGTCCTCGCCGGTCACCAGGTCAAGGTCGGCGAGGCCCGCCTTGGCGCGCAGCGAATCGACCAGCGACGTGCCGCCCCCGCCTGCGAGTTCGGCGGCAGCGCCGGCGAGCTTCGCCAGTTGCAGCGGCGTCAGCTCGCCCATCGAGCGGTTGAACAGGAGGCGCGCCAGCACTTCGTCTTCGGGCAGCGCGGGGTTTGACGAGAAGCCGATATCGAGTTCGGACACGCGCCCCGTGACGTCGACGAACACGGTGATCCCCGAGCCATCGGTGCGGGCACGGAAATCAAGGAACGGGTCGAGGTCGCCGACCAGCGTCACCAGCCCTTCCTCGAAGGTGATGCGCTGGCCGAGAATGCTCATGCGGCCACGCTTCAAATTGAAGCCGCCCACCGGCTGGATGTCGTTGATCGACCCGGTCAGCCGCACCTCGCCGCCGACCTCGGCATCTAGCCCGCGCCCGCGTACGAAAATCTGGTTGGGGGCGGAGACGCGGACGTCGAGCTGTACCGCCGACTGCCGGCCGGAGGCAGTGCGCGCCGGACGCTCGTCCACCTTGGCCCGCGCCAGCGTCGCAGCGGCGCCGGCCGGCGTGTTGGTGTGCTGGGCTTCGACCAGTGCGGCCGAACCGCCAAAGCTTTCGGGAATGCTGATGTCGGCCTGCACGATACGCAGGTTGCCGCTCAGCAGCGGATCGCGCGCGATCTCGCCGGTGAGCCGCAGGTCACCCGCGACGGTGGCGACGAACATCGTGCCATCGGCATAGCGCGCGTCGTTGAGGCGCAGCGTGATGTCGGCTGCGTTGTTGCCCGCGAGGCCAACCGAGCCCGACGCACTGACCGTGCCGCCGGTGGAAAGACGGCCGGAGAAATTGTCGATGACCACGCGCTGGCCCGACAGCGTGGCGCTGCCGCCGATATCGACGAGCCTGAGGTTCAGTTCCGGATCGATATAGCCCGAGCCGCCCGTCGAGACGGTGCCCGAGACCTGCGGCGAACTCAGCGAGCCGGTGACCCGCGCCTTGAGGTTGGCGGTGCCGCTGAATTGCCCGCCGCGATCGGCGACGAAGCGGTTGGCGAGCACCAGTGGGGCCGAGCCGGTGATGTCGATGGCAAGGCCGCTGCCCTCGAGCGGGATCGTGCCGCTGCCCGAAATCTGCAGGCCGCCGCGCCCGCTGGCGGTGAGGCTCTGAAGCGTGACCGTGCGGCCTGAGAGGCTGCCGCTCGCCTTCGCCTGAACCGGGGTAAGCCCGGCATTGGCGAGGGTGCGGTCGCTGTTCGTCGTCGCGGTGACGGCGAAATTGGTCGTCTGGCCCGATTGACTGGCGTCGGCGTCCAGCCGGTCGAGGGTGAACCCGGCGGCGGTCAGCGTCTGCGCGGCGACAGTGCCGGTGATCGCGGGCGTACCGAACAGGTCGCTGAGCGTGGCGCGGATATCGGCCGAGCCGACGCGCACATCCTCAGCGCTGAGGCCCTCGACGCGGCCGGTGACCGAGGCGGCCTGCTGCCCGTTCGCGGCGCTGAGCACGATGCGCGCATTGGCGCTGCCCGTGGCCTTGATGGCGGCGAGCGCGGCGGCAGTCGAAACATCCGGCGATGTGAGCGCCAGTTCGCCCGTCACCAGCCCTTCGGCATCCTGCACGAGATCGCCTTCGAGCAGGGTGGAGCCCGCGGCGAAACGGAGGCCACTGAGGCGGCGTCCGGTCTCGCCGGTGCTGACATCGCCCGCGAGGGTGATGGCGGTGCTGTCGAGCGTGGCGTTGCCGCTGAGCGCGCCGGTCAGCGCGCCGCTCGCGGCCAGCGTTCCGGCAAAGCCGAAGCGGGCGCCGTCGACGGCTTTCCCCGCAAGGCGTCCCTGCGGCACCTGCCCCGTGAGGTTCAGCGCGATATCGCCCTTGCCGCGGGCAGAGCCGGTGATTTCGAGCGGGCCGCTGGCATTGGGTGACACCAGCGACAGGTCGGTGAGCTTTGCGCCGAAGGCGAAATCGGCGTTTTCGGTGGCATAGGTGCCATCGGCGGTGATCGCCACCTTGTCGTTGCCGAGCCGGAACCCTTGTGCCAGCAAACCCTGTTCGTTCCGCGCCACGCGGCCCGCCAGCGCGACGCGCCCGGCCAGAACATTGTCGAGCGCAGGCTCGGAGAGTTTCAGGTTATCGGCGGTGCCGTCGAGCGTCAGGTCGAAGCCGCCGGTCAGCGGGCTGATCGTGCCGGTCGCCGCCAGTGTCATTGCGCCGCCGAGGTTGCGCCCCGCGAGGCCGCCGAAGGGGGCGATGGATTTGGTCTCGATGCCGATGCGTCCATCGAAGACGTTGTTGTCCACCTCGCCGGTGAGCGCCAGCGTAAGCGCCTTGCCCACCACCCGCAGCTCGGCAATCTGCATGGGCCGGCCTGCGTTCCACAGGCCTGCGAGGCCGAAGCCGGCGCTGTCGCCAAGCGCGGCGGTAATATCGGGGTTGGTGCTGGTGATACCGGCAAGCGTGCCGTCGGCGTTCATGGTGACGCGCCGCTGCCCCGGGTCGGTGAGATTGGCCGCAACGCCGCTCGCGGCGATGGTCACGTCCCTCGCCGCAAGGGTGCCGTTGGAAAAGCCCTGGGTGACTGCCTTGGCGGTCCAGTCGCCATTGCCGCTGGTGCCGAAATCGACGTTGAGATCAGCGCGCTGGATAGTGGTTTCGCCGCCCGGCACCGGCAGGACCACCGGGCTGCCGCCCGTGTCCGCAACGACGCCGCTCAGCACCAGCCGGCTGAGAAAGCCATCCCTGGTGGTCGCCAGTTGTCCCTCGAGCGCCAGCTGCCCGCCGCTGAGGGTCAGCTCCGACACCTCGATGCCGCCTTCGCTCTTTACCAGCGCAGCGGCCTTGAGGCGCGTTTCAGCACCGAAGAAGGCGCGGTATTGCGGCGCGACCAGCGTGCCCACCGGCCCGCCGAGGTCGGCCTTGACCGCCAGCCCGCCCGCTGCGCCCGAAATGGTCGCGACGCCCTCGAGCGCGCGCGTGCCGCCCGCATCGAGCGCCATCGTGGTGGCGAGATGGTCGAGCGGACCGTGGCCGGTGACGCTCAGCGCCACCTCCGGACGGCCTTCGATGTTGAGCAGGTTCGCCACGATACCATCGGGCGGCTCGGTCAGCGTCACGGCAACATCGACGCTCTTGTCTTCGCGCTTGTAGGCGACGTCGGCGTTAAGCCGTCCGCCCGGCCCATCAAGGCGAACGATGTCGAGCGCCGAGGTCAGCGAGCCGCCTTCCAGCAGCAGGCTTCCTGCCACCGAAACTTCCGAGCCGAGACCAAACACGCCGGCGCCGAACGTCACCTTCGGAACCACCAGCTTGTCGAGCTGGATCGCCACCGGAAACTCCGGCACGGCCATCGGCTGCGCTTCGGGCGGCGGCAGGTTCACGTCACCGCTGGGGATGGCGTTGCGGACATATTCGATATTGTCGGCGGAGAGCTGGCGCACCAGCAGGCGGCCGCCGAACAGCGCGCCCTGATCCCAGTCGATCGACGCATTGTTGACGCGCAGCCACACGCCCTCCTTGTCGGAGATGGTGATCTCGCGGATCGAGGCCGTGCTCGACAGCGCCCCGTCGATATTGGAGAGCCGGATCTGGCGGTCAGGCGTCGAGAGCTGGCCCTCGACGAACTGAACGAACCAGTCCTTCTGCTGCTCGGGCGACATCTGGTCCTGCGCGACCAGCGGGACCGCGACGGCAACGGCAATACCAATGGCGACGAAGACGGGAAGACGCTTCATCAGAATGCCTGCCCGATGCCGACATAGAGGGCATAGCTGGGATCGCCGGCCCTGCGGTTGAGCGGGATCGCGATGTCGGCGCGCAGCGGCCCGAGGCTCGTGTAGTAGCGCAGGCCAACGCCCGCCCCCAGCCGCAGCTGGTCGAGGCCGGGGAAGGTGTCGGCGGCGACATAGCCGCCATCGACGAAGCCGACGACGCCGATCTCTTCGGTGACCTTGACACGGGCTTCGACGGAGCCTTCGAGCAGGTAGCGCCCGCCGGTCACCGTGCCGTCGGGATTGGTCACGCCGATGCCGCGATAGGCATAGCCGCGCACCGAACCGCCGCCGCCGGCAAAGAACAGCCGGTCAGGCGGAATTTCGCCGATGTCCGGCCCGGCGAGGAAGCCCGCTTTTACCCGGCCGGCGAGGACGAAGCGCTTGTCGGCCATGAGGCTCAGGTAGGCGCGCGCCTCGGCCGTGGCGCGGAAGCCGAAGTTGGCATACTGCATCTCGTAGAACGGCTCGGCGGTGGCCGCGAGATAGAACCCCTCGGTGGCGTTCTGCGCGTCATCGCGTGCATCCCAGATGACGCCCGAATTGAGCCCGACCAGCGAGAAATCGCGGACGCCGAAATCGTCCTCGAAGCGCGAGCGCTCGTAGTAGGCGCCGCCGTCGACGGTGATGTCGTCGGTCAGGTATTGCGTCATGCCCACCCGCGCCAGCGCCGAGGTTTCGGTATACGCGGGCAGGACGGTGCGCTCGGCGGAAACCGCGGCGACGAGATCGTTGTCGGGGTTGAGGAAGCCGGGCTTGGTGAACGTGCCGCCGAAAGCATAGTCGAACTCGGCCGTATCGATGGGCCAGTTGATGCCGGCGAGTTTGGCATCGAGCCGCAGCCGCTCGGCGCGGCCGAACAGGTTGCGCCACAGGTGGAAAGCTTCGAGCCCGATCCCGTCGACGCTCGAATAGGACGCGCCGACGCCGAAGCGACGCTGCGACTGCTCTTCGACGATGACATTGAGCGGCAGGATGCCTTCACTGTCGATGGCGCCCGCCGCCTCGACGCGCATGGCGCGGAAGACGTCGAGACGGGCAAGCCGCTTTTCAGCGCGCTCGATGTCGTCGGGGTCGTACTCGTCGCCGGGCATGAGGCCGGTTTGCTGGGCGACGAAATCCGGGTCCATGCGGTCGGTGCCGCGAACGGCGATCTCGCCAAGCGAGGCGCGGCGTCCCGGCTCGATCCGGATCGCGACATCCACGCGTTTGGTCGCGTGGTCGGCGACGACCTGCCGGTCGGCGACCTTTGCCTCCGGGTAACCAAGCTGCTTCCAGGCCGCGACGGCGAGCGCCTCGGCGCGCGTGATGAGCGTCGAGCGCGCCACCTCGCCGGCCGCAAATCCAATGGCCTCGGGAAGCTCGACCTCGTCATCGACCGGCGCGCCGTCGGGCGCGCGGTTGGCGATGGCGACGCGGCCAAAATGAAACAGCGGACCGGGATCGACCTTGAGCCGCACATCGACAGGCTTGGGCAGCGTGATATCGGGCGGCAGGTTCGCCGCCTCGCGGCCGCCGACCAGAATGCTGATCGAGCCGCCGTAGTAGCCCTGATCGTAGAGCGAACCGAGGATGCGCTTGTAGTCGGCCCTTGCCCGCGCGAGCAGGCCCGCAGCCCCGGACGCCGGCTCATCCTGCTTGCCGAGCAGGCTCGAGGCATTGCGAATGGCGGATTCGAGCGGCCCGGTCGCGGTGGTGGTCAGTTCGGCAGAATATGGCTGCGGGTCGGCGATGACCGACCCGGCGTCGATCTCGCTCTGTTCCTCGAAAAACTTCAGGCCGAACAGTTCAAACGCTTGCGCGCCGCTTGCCGACAACAGGGCCAAACCAACAAGACCCAACCTAACCCGCTGCAATAACAGTGTTTTATTCCCGTTCCTGCGCCCCGCCAAAAAAGCAGCGCCGCCCTCCAGACACGGATCCGAGGATCCCAAGCCAAGATATAGCACCGCTATCTATACGGCAGGTTTATGGCCCGGGTTACCCAATGCCGCCCGGCTCCCCAGGATGGTGAACAAACCCCTCCGCGCTGGCGGTTTCCGGCAGAATTGCGCTTCTGCGCCAGCCCAACCGCGCTGTAACGCCGCAGACCGGGCCGATCAGTAGGCGCTGGCGTAGATCGAGGCGATATCGGCGACGGACAGGGCGCGCGGGTTGTTGTCGATGAGGCGCTTGATGGCGAAGGCCTCTTCAGCCCATGCCGCCAGATCAGCTTCCTGCGCGCCGTGCTGGGACAGGCGCATTTCGATCCCGAGGTTCTGGCAGTAAGCCGCGCTCTCGGCCAGCACCTGCGCCTCACCACCGCCCGAACATCCCAGCGCCGCCATGATGGCCTCCGTCTTTTCCGGCCGAACCGGCGCGTTGAAGGCGAGCACGTGGGGGAAGATGATGGCGTTGGCGAGCCCGTGCGGCAGCTTGAGGCGCGTGCCGAGCGGATAGGCCAGCGCGTGGCCACCGGCGGTGTTCACCGGCCCAAGGCAGATGCCGCCATAGTAGGAGGCGAGCATCATGCCGGCGCGCGCCTCCGTGTCCCTGCCGTCAGTAACGGCGCGGGCGAGATAGCGGCCGGCAAGCTCGATGCCCATGCTCGCATAGCCGTCGATCAGCGGGTGGGCCTTGATGTTGGTGAAGGCCTCGACGCAATGCGCGAGCGCATCGACGCCGGTCGCGGCGGTCACCGCGGGCGGCACCGAGTAGGTCAGTTCCGGATCGAGGATGGCGATGTCGGCCAGCATGTGGCGGCTCTCGATCGCCAGCTTCGCCAGCGTCTCGGGATTGGTGACGAGCGCACGGATGCCGGCCTCGGAGCCGGTGCCGGAGGTCGTCGGCACCTGCGCCAGCGCGGCGGTGCGGCCAGAAACCTTGTCGACACCGACGACATCCAGAACGGACTGATCGCCATCCCACAGCACGGCCACGAGTTTTGCGACGTCCATGACCGAACCGCCGCCGAGACCGACGACGAGATCCGGCCGGAACGCCCGCGCCGCCGCGAGCACCGCTTCAACTGCCGGCAGGTCTGGTTCGGGGGGAATGTCAGTGTAGGTTGCCACCTCACCGGCGAGCCCGATGCGTTCGACGAAGCCGACGGTCGGCGCCATCGCGACGACGAAGATGCGCCGATAGCTGGACGCCCACTGGCCGAGGCGCGCGATGGCCCCTGCCCCGATCTCCAGCCGCGACGGCTGCAGCAGGGTGATCGGCCGAGCCATGGAGAGGATGGCGTCAGGCATTCTCCTCGGCCTCCAGCGCTTCCATCCGTGCCCAGACATTGGCGATTTCGCCGGGCGTCAGCTCGACCAGCGGTGGGCGTACGCGCGTCCATCCATCGTGCCCGCGGCGGCGCGCCAGCATGGCCTTGACCGTCGGAAGCTGAACGTAGGCGTTGGACAGTTCGCGCCACGCATTGATGCGCGCCTGTGCGGCCTCGACCTCGGTGCTCTTTGCCGGATCGAACCAGTTGTCGAACACGACGCGCAGGTGCTTGCCGATGAGGTTGGAGCTCGACGTGATACACCCGGCCCCACCCGCCTTCAGGAGCGGCAGCATGGCCGGATCGGCGCCCGCAAGCACGGAGAAATTCTCGAAGGACGAGGCGAAAGCCTGCATGCTTTCGAGCTTGCCTGAGCTATCCTTCACGCCGATCACGATGCCGGGGAACGCTTCGAGCAGCCGGCCGGTCAGCTCAATCGAGAGGCCGACCTGGGCGATGGGCGGGATGTGATAGAGCACGACGCGAAGGGCATCGCTCTTCACGCCCTCGATCACCTCGGCATAGAAACGGAACAGCCCCTCGTCGCTCACGCCCTTGTAGTAGAAGGGCGGCAGCACGACGCTCGCCTTGACGCCAGCATCGAGCGCGTGGCGGGTCAGCGCGATCGTCTCGGCGACATTGTTCTGCGACGTGCCGGGCAGGAGCCGCCCGGCCTCGACGCCCGACTCTACAAGCTTCTCGACCAGTTGCTGGCGCTGCGCGACGCTGAACGAGTTCGCCTCGCCGGTCGTGCCCAGCAGCGCAATGCCGTGGCAACCCTCGGCGAGCAGCGCTTTGCAGTGCGCGGCAAAGGTCGCGTGGTCGGGCGAGCCGTCCGCGAGGATGGGCGTTGCAGCGGCGCAGAACACACCGTGGACAGGAAGCTTGGTAGCCGGATTCATCACTTCTTCCCTGAAACGAGGCGCCGCGCGTAGGCGATGGCTGAGTTCATGTTGACGTGGTTGGCCTTGCCCGTCCCGGCGATATCGAAAGCCGTGCCGTGGTCGACCGAGGTGCGGTCGATGGGCAGGCCAAGCGACACGTTCACTGCCGTGTCGAAGGCGACGAGCTTGATCGGGATGTGGCCCTGATCGTGATACTGCGCCACGACCAGATCGAAGGCGCCACTGTAGGCGCGGTGATAGACCGTGTCGGCAGAGATCGGCCCCTGCACGTCAATGCCCTCGGCCCGCGCCATCGCGACGGCAGGGACCACCTGAACGTCGTCCTCGGTGCCGAACAGGCCGTTCTCACCGCAATGGGGGTTGATGCCCGCCACAGCGATGCGCGGGGCCGCGTAGCCGATGCGCTTCAGGTGTTCGTTGCCGGCGCGGATCGTCGCGAGAATGCGCTCGGGCGTGGCCCGGTCGATCGCCGTCTTCAGCGACACATGGGTCGAGACGTGGATGACCTTCAGCCGGTCGGACCCGAGCAGCATGAACGCTGACTTCTGCCCCGTCAGCGCCGCCAGCATGCCGGTGTGCCCGTCATAGTGGTGGCCGGCGAGGTTCAGCGCTTCCTTGTTGATCGGCGCGGTGACGATGCAGCCGATTTTTCCGGCCTGTGCATCGCGCACTGCCTTCTCGATGAAGCGGAATGCCGCGTCGCCGGCGCGCGGATCGAGCTTGCCCCAGGGCAGCGGGCCATCCTCGATCGGGAGGTCGATGGCGATGCCGTCGAGGTCGAGCGCAATGCCGGTCGCTTCGAGCGCGTTTTCGAGCGTCGCGCGATTGCCGTAGATGCGGGTCCGCGCGCGGTCTTCGCCGCTCATTTCTGCGACGGCCTTGACCGAGATTTCCGGGCCCACGCCTGCCGGGTCGCCCATGGTAATGCCGATGCTGTCGCTCACGAATTCACTCCGTCGATCCATCCCCTGGGGAGGCGGACATATTTGATGGCGCGCCGGAAGTAGGTGTAGGCGACATGCAGCGCGCCGTCCCCGCCTTCCAGCACGAAGGGGTAGGACAGTTCCTTGTTCCTGCCGTCAACCGAGTTGTTGGTGAGGCAGGTGCCTTCGCTGTCATCGACGATGCGGCGCAGCGGCCAGGTTCGGCCGGTATCGGTCGAGACGCACAGCGTGAGAGGCGCACGCGGCGCGCCCCAGATCGGCGAACAGCCGCCGGTCGCCTCGGGGCGGTCGTCGCCCTCCTCGATCTCGTCATAGAGCGACACGCGGCGGTCTGCCGAGGTCGCGGCCGAAGTGGGGTTGCAGACCATCGCCAGCCGGCCATCAGCCAGCCGGATCACGTTGATCGATGAATTGTTGTTGGGCACGTCGGTCGGCTGGGGCGCCGACCACGTGACGCCGCCATCAACACTCTCCGAACGATGCACGAAGTCCGACTGGCGGCGGCGATAGAAGGCGACCATGTGATCGCCATCGAGCGGCACGATCGTCATGTGGACCGAGCCGATCGAACCTGGCACCTCGTTGAGCGCCCAGGTCAGTCCGTCGTCGTGGCTGACGGCGACACCGGCCGTATCGTGGCTGCCGTTCCAACGCTGGCCCGGCCGCGAGATGCAGCGGAACACCGGCATCATCCACGCCCCGTCCTTGCGGCGCTCAAAACGGGCCCGCACGAATGTGCCGAGCGGCAGGTCGATGGTGCGGGGCTCGCCGCCCGTCAGCCGGTCGCCGTGCTGCGTGATCGGCCGGATGCGGAGCAGGCATTCGTCCTGGTTGCCGGAGGGCTGGGCGGTGTGGATCAACTGCCAGTTGCCCTTGCCGTCGCGGGCGAGAACCGGGTTCTGCTCGGAGCGATCCGGATCGTGGCTCAGTTGCACGGTCGGCCCCCACTGGGCGGCGCCGACGTGAAGGACCGTGCCGAAAATCGAGATGTCCGATTTGCCCTCGAGCGTGCCGCCGAACCACAGGCAGGCGAGCGCGCCATCATCGAGCCACGCGAGGAAGGCAGCATGATTCTGTACCATCGGCGACGCAAGCAGCGCCTCCCGGCCGCCATCCGCCCTGGGAACGACCCCGCCATCCATGCGCGCCGCAATCTCGTCCGGGGTCATCGCCTCTCCTCTTCGTCAGCGGCAAACTTCACTTCGAACTACGTGTTGTCAAGTTATTATCTTGACGAGCGAGATCGCGGTCTCGGCCGGACATGTGATTTTTTCAATTCAAATACAGTTATTTACCTGACATCTCTGGACGCGCCGGCGCCAACAAAGACTTTTTGATTTGACAACTTACCGATCACTCCGGTTAGTTAAGCGCGATTGGCGACCGCGGTGCGGCGCCCGGGATATTTCGCGTGGGTTGCCTGCAGCTCTGCCCACGACGCTCGTCAAGCTGCGACGGGAGGATGACTTGATCAAACATCTGCTGGCTGGCGCCCTTGTGGCATCAAGCCTCGTGGCGCCCGCGATGGCGCAGGCCAATACCGACATCACCGTGGTTCTGAGTGAAGAGCTCGACCTGGTTGAGCCCTGCATGGCGACGCGGTCGAACATCGGCCGCGTCATCATGGAAAACATCAGCGAAACGCTGACCGAGCTCGACGTGCGTGGCGACAAGGGGCTGATGCCGCGTCTCGCCGAAAGCTGGGAAGACAAGGGCAACGGCACCTGGCAGTTCAAACTGCGGCCGGGCGTGAAGTTCTCGGACGGCACCGATTTCGACGCCGCCGACGTCAAGCACTCGTTCGACCGCGTGTTCAGCGACAAGATCACCTGCGAGAGCAAGCGCTACTTCGCCGACACCGCGCTCACCTTCAACGTCGTCGATGCCAACACCATCGACATCACCGCCACACCGCCGCAGCCGATTCTGCCACTGCTGATGTCGCTGGTGACGATCGTACCGTCGGAAACTCCGATGGAATTCGTGCGCGACCCGATCGGCACCGGCCCCTACAAGATGACCGAGTGGACCGCGGGCCAGCAGATCGTGCTCGAACGCCGCGACGACTACTGGGGCGCGCAGCCGGCGGTCACCAAGGCCACCTACGTGTTCCGCTCCGAGCCGGCCGTGCGCGCCGCCATGGTCGCCGCGGGCGAAGCCGACATCGCCCCGCAGATCACCGAAGTGGAAGCGACGAACCCCAAGACCGACTTCACCTATCCGAATTCGGAAACCGTCTACCTGCGCATCGACCAGACCGTCGAGCCGATGGGTGACCTGCGCGTCCGCAAGGCGCTGAACGCCGCCATCGACCGCGAGGCATTCATCGGCACCGTGCTCGCCGCGGGCACCGAGCTTGCCGTCGCCATGGTCCCGCCGACCACGCTTGGCTGGAATGCCACGCTGAAGCCCCCGGCCTATGATCCCGAGCAGGCCAAAGCCTGGCTTGCCGAGGCTGCGGCTGCTGGCGTCAACGTCAAGGCGCCGGTCGAAGTCATCGCCCGCACCGAGAACTTCCCGCATGTCACCGAAGTGGGTGAGGCGCTGGTGCAGATGCTGAACGACGTCGGCTTCAACGCCAGCCTGCGCATGGTCGAAGTGGCCGAGCACGAGCAATACTACTCGAAGCCCTATCCGGAAGGCCGTCCCGCCCAGCTGGTTGTCGCCCAGCACGACAACTCGCGCGGTGACCCGGTGTTCTCGATGTACTTCAAGTACCACAGCCAGGGCACGCAGTCGGGCGTCAACGACCCCAAGGTCGATGAGCTGATCGAGAAGGCCAGCGCCGCCACCGGCGACGAACGCGCGGCCCTCTGGTCGGAACTCTTCGCCTATGTCCAGCAGGACATCGTCGCCGACGTGCTGCTGTTCCACATGGTTGGCCACAGCCGGGTGGGTGAACGCCTCAACTTCACCCCGACGATTGCCACCAACCAGCAGCTGCAGCTGAGCGAGATCGGCTTCAAGTAGGCCGCCGCTCCCAGTACACTCAGACGGTGCCGGGCTCCGCGTCCGGCACCGTTGCATTCCGAACCAACGGATGGACGCCATGGGCAGAATGATCGGACAACGCGCGATTGCGAGCCTGCTCTCGCTGCTTGGGCTGATGATCCTGGTGTTCTTCCTCTCCCGCCTGACGGGAGACCCCGCGGTCCTGTTCCTGCCCATCGACGCCACCGAGCAGATGAAGCAGGAGTTCCGCGCCCTGCATGGCTTGGACCTGCCGCTGCTCGAACAGTTCGGGCGCTACCTCCTCGACCTCGTGCAGCTCGATTTCGGCGACTCCCTGCGCAAGGCGCGGCCGGCCATTGACGTGGTGCTCGAGGCCTATGCCTGGACGCTGCCGCTCGCGCTCATCACCATGAGCATCGTTGTCGTCGCCGCGATTGTTCTCGGCTCGCTCGCCGCCTTCAAGGTCGGCGGATTCTTCGACCGGCTGGTCTCGATTGTCTCGCTGATCGGTGCCTCAACCCCGGATTTCTGGATCGCCATCGTCGCTATCGTCATCTTCTCGGTCGGGCTTGGCTGGCTGCCGACGTCCGGCGTCGGAACGCCGCTGCACTGGATACTGCCGGTCGCCGTGCTGTTCATCCGGCCATTCGGGCTCATCGTGCAGATTGTGCGCGGCTCGATGCTCTCGGCGCTGTCCGCGCCCTACGTGAAGACGGCGCGCGCCAAGGGCGTGAAGAACCTGCCGCTGATCTTCATCCACACGCTGCGCAACGGCATGCTGCCGGTGATCACCGTCATTGGTGACCAGGCCGCCGCCATGCTCAACGGCGCGGTGATCGTCGAGACGATCTTCGGCTTCCCCGGCGTCGGCAAGCTGATGATCGACTCGATCCTGCAGCGCGATTTCAACGTGGTTCTGGCGGCCATCATGGTCACTGCCATTGCCATCTTCATCATGAACATCCTGATCGACATCGCGTACTCGCTGCTCGATCCGCGGATCCGTCACTAGGAGCGCCGCGATGTCCGATCTCTCGCTAGCCAAACCTGCGCCCCGCGCCGCCCCACCGCTGCTCAGCATGCTGTGGCGCGACAAGCTCGCTTTCGTTTCGGCGGTTGTGCTCCTGTTGCTCTTCGTCTTTGCGCTTCTCGGGCCTAGTCTCCTCGGCGACCTCGCGACCAGCCAGAACCTGCGCGGCCGCAACTTTCCGCCCTTCAGCCTCGAGCGTGGCTGGTCCTTCGTGCTCGGTGGCGATTCCCTCGGCCGCCCGATGCTGGCGCGGCTGATCGTGGCGGCGCACAGCACGATCCTCATCGCCGCCGGCACCGTGGCGGCGTCGATGACCGTCGGCGCGGTGCTCGGTCTCATCGCCGGCTACATGGGCAAGAACGTCTCGCAGGTGATCATGCGGCTCGCCGACGTCATCATGTCGTTCCCCTCGCTGCTGCTCGCAGTGGTGGTGCTCTACGTGCTTGGCCCCTCGATCCCGAACATGATCCTCGTGCTGGCGATCACCCGCATCCCGATCTATCTACGCACCACGCGCGCCGAAGTGCTGGAGGTGCGCGAGCGCATGTTCGTGCAGGCCGCCGTGGTGATGGGCGCCTCGCATCGACGCATCATTTTCCGGCACATTCTGCCGGTGGTGGCGCCGACGCTGGTGACCATCGCGACGCTCGATTTCGCCTTCGTGATGCTGGCGGAATCGTCACTGTCGTTCCTCGGCATCGGCGTGCAGCCGCCGGACATCACCTGGGGCCTGATGGTGAGCCAGGGCCGGCCGTATCTCACGTCCGCCTGGTGGCTGGCATTCTGGCCGGGGCTGCTGATCGTCATCACGGCGCTGGCGCTCAATCTGCTCTCCAACTGGATGCGCATTGCGCTCGATCCCAACCAGCGCTGGCGGCTTGAAGCGAGGAGTGGCGCAAATGGGTGAGCCCCTCCTTTCGGTGAAGAACCTGTCGGTGGATTTTCACACCGCGCGCGGCACCGTGCATGCGGTGAAAAATGTCAGCTGGTCGGTCAGCCGCGGCGAAACCCTCGCCGTGCTGGGCGAGAGCGGGTCGGGCAAGTCGGTTTCGGCCAATGCCGTGATGAACCTGCTCGACATTCCGCCGGCGCAGATCGTTTCGGGCGAAATTCTCTATGACGGCAAGGACTTGCTGAAGGTCAGCTACGAGGAGCACCGGGCGCTGAACGGCAAGAAGATCGCGATGATCTTCCAGGATCCGCTGGGGCACCTGAACCCCGTCTATACCGTGGGCTGGCAGATCATCGAGATGATGACGGCGCACGGCCGGCCGGCGGAAATGGCCCGGGCGCGGGCGGTTGAGCTGATTGCGCGGGTGGGAATTGCGGAGCCGGAGCGGGCGATGCGGAAGTATCCGCATCAGTTCTCGGGGGGGCAGCGGCAGCGGTTGATGATCGCGATGGCGCTGATGCTGAAGCCCGATATCCTGATCGCCGACGAGCCGACGACGGCGCTCGACGTCACCATTCAGGCGGAAGTGCTTGCGCTGCTTAAGGAATTGCAGCGCGAGACGGGCATGGCGCTGGTTCTAATCACGCACGATCTGGGCGTCGTGGCCGAGATTGCGGACCGGGTTGTGGTGATGAATCGGGGGGAGATTGTTGAGACGGGGTCGGTGCGGGAGGTTTATCACCAGCCCAAACATGCCTATACGGCGAAGCTTATTGCCGCAGCGCCCGGCAAGGGAGCGATAAAGTCGCTCGATGGTCAAGCGCCGCTCCTGCTTGATGTGCGCGGTCTCACCAAGACCTATGGCGACTTCACGGCGCTCAAGGGAGCATCGCTGACGCTGGCGCGGGGGCAGAGCCTTGCGGTGGTCGGCGAGAGCGGGTCGGGGAAATCGACGCTGGCGCGTACCCTCTTGCGGCTGGAGGCTGCCGATAGCGGCGAGGCGCTGTGGAAAGGCCGCGACCTCATCCGGCTCAGCGATCGCGACCTGCTGGCGGTGCGCCGCGAAATCCAGATGGTGTTCCAGGACCCGACGCAATCGCTCAACCCGCGCATGTCGGTGTACCAGCTGATCGCCGAGGGCTGGGACATCCACCGGCTGATGCCCGACAAAAAGCAGCGCAGGGCGCGGGTTGCGGCACTGCTGGAACAGGTGGGTCTCGAGCCCGAACATGCCGAGCGTTATCCGCACCAGTTTTCGGGCGGGCAGCGCCAGCGCATCGCCATTGCCCGGGCGCTGGCGCTCGAGCCGGAACTGATCATCTGCGACGAGGCCGTTTCGGCCCTCGACGTGTCGATCCAGGCGCAGGTGATTGCGCTGCTCGACGGCCTGCGCCAGCGGCTGGGCATCTCGTTCCTGTTCATTGCGCATGACCTCGGCGTGGTCCGCGACTTTGCCGATACGGTGATCGTGATGAAGTCGGGCGAGATCGTCGAGCGCGGGCCGACGGCCGAGATTTTCGACAACCCGCAGCACCCCTATACGCAGCGGCTGCTCGCCGCGAACCTCGATCCCGACCCCGACGTGCAGGCGCAACGCAGGGCAGCAAGCGCGCCGGCCGATGGTTGACCTGGCGATCATCGCCGACGACCTGACCGGGGCCCTCGATGCCGCCGCGCCCTTTGCCATGCGCGGCCTAACGACAGCGGTGGCGCTCGGCCCGGAGGCGCTGCCGGAAGCATTGGCCACCGGCGCGCGCGTGGTCGGCGTTTCGACCGACAGCCGCGAGGCCGTGGCCGATGTGGCGCGGGAGCGGACGCGGGCGGCGGTTGCCGCCCTGCCCGCCGGGACACGAATTTTCAAGAAGGTGGATTCCCGCCTCAAGGGCAACATCGAGGCCGAACTCGACGCCATTCCGCACCGCAGCAGCCTCGTGGTCCCGGCGATCCCGGCCTTCGGCCGCTGGACGCGCGATGGCCGTCTTGGCGGCTTTGGCGTGAGCGCGCCGATCGACATCGCGGGGCGGCTGGGGAAGCACGCCAGCGTTGCGGCCATTCCCGATACTGACACGCAGGACCAGATCGATGCGGCGCTGACGACGGCGACCGGGCTGCCGGTTGGCGCGCGGGGGCTGGCCGAGGCGATGGCCCGGGCCATGCGGCCGGAGCCGTCGCTGCCCGACACGGGTCTGCCGGACACCGCGGTCTATTGCGCCATCGGCTCGACCGACCCGATCACCGTCGCCCAGCTGGACCGGCTGCGTGCCGCGCGGAGCGACCTGACCTATATTGCGGCCCCGAATGGCCGGGCGCCGGAGCGGCTGCCGCCGACCGGGCCGGTGACGGTGGTGCAGGCGACACCGGGGCGGGAACGGGCCGATGACGCGGCGGTTGCCGACGCGCTTGCCGAGACGCTGGCGCGGCTCGCCATCGCGCCCGGCTCACTGCTGGTGCTTTCCGGCGGGGCCACCGCGCAGGCGATCCTTGCCCGGCTGGGCATTGAGGTTCTCGAACTGGTGGGCGAAGTCCTGCCCGGACTGCCACTGGCGCGCGGCGGTGGCTTGACTGTCATCACCAAATCGGGCGGGTTTGGCGATCCAGATACACTGCTGCGGCTGCTCGCCCCATTTTCGCGTCAGGAGCGCATCGCTTTGCCATGACAGAAGTCCTCAACGTCCGGCGCAGCCTTTCCGACGCGGTGTTCGATCGTATCCAGCGGGCCATCAAATCCGGCGCCTATGGCGTGGATGAACGCCTGCCCACTGAACACTCGCTGGCCAACGAGTTCCAGGTGTCGCGGCCGGTGGTGCGCGACGCGCTGCAGCGGCTGCGCGACCAGGGCCTGATTTATTCACGGCGCGGCGCCGGCAGTTTTGTGCGCGAGCAGGGTATCCGCGAGCCGCTGGGCTTCGGCCAGATGGAGAACCTGTCCGATCTCCAGCACTGCTACGATTTCCGCATCACCATCGAGCCGGAAGCGGCGGCGATGGCGGCAGAGCGGCGATCGCCCGAAGCGCTGCAAAAGATCAAATCGGCATTGGGCCTGCTGCGCGACGCCACCAACCGGCATGCGCACCGCGCCGACGCCGATTTCATGTTCCATCTCGCCATCGCCCAGGCCTCGGCCAACCCCTATTTCACCACCGCCATGCAGGCGCTCGAAGAGCATATCGCGGTCGGCATGCGGTTTCACGGCATGTCGTTGCGCAGCACCGCGGATGGGTTGCAGCACGTGTTCGTCGAGCACTCGGCGGTTGCCGATGCGATCGAGCGGGGCGATGCCGATGCGGCCCGCTCGCTGATGCGCACCCACCTGCTCGGCTCGCGGGACCGGCTGTTCGCCCCGAAGGCCGGATAGCCGGCTGGGGGTACCCTGCACCGGCGTCAACCGAACACCGGGAGCAGCAACGCCGAGGCCGAGACGGCCGACGACAGGGCCAGCATCGACAGCCCACCCGCTGCAGCGCGGCAGATGATCCGATGGTAGCGGACGGCGGCGGCGCGCATGGCGGGCCGTGAGAGCAGGACGGCGATCAGGGCGTACCAGACGACGCTCATCGTCGTGGTCACGGCGGCGACGGCGATGACATCGGCGGGCCCCTCGATCCGCAGCGGAAAGCCCATGAAGGACACCGCGAAGAGCGAGGCGGTCTGCGGCGACAGGAAGGCCACGATGGTCCCCTGCACCAGCCGCTCAGCCAGCAGGCGCGGCGAGGGGATCGCGTCGATCGAGGGCGCGGCGTGCAGGATGTGCCAGGCCAGCCACAGCAGCACCGCCGCGCCGACGAGTTGTGCCGCGGGCAGCGACAGCATGGAGGCGAGATGGGCGGCCCCCCAGGCGACCGCCGCGGTGAGCGCGGCGGTCCCGATGGCGATCCCCGCCAGCAGCGGGATCGCCCCCCGGAAGCCGTGCAGCGCCGCAATGCCGCCGGTGGTCAGGGCGATCGGGCCCGGTACGACGACGATGATCGAATAGGCCGCCACGAACTGAAGCATGGCCGCTGACAGCAATTGCGAGGCCGGCATGACATGCTCCCGCGCTAGGTGCTGGCGTGATCGTGGGCGGCAGGAGACGGGCCGGGATGCGGCGCCCATGAAGGCGAGGAGGCCACCATGGCGCTGCGCAGCATGGGCAGCATGGCGTCCGGATGTTCGGTGACAAGGCACCGGTCGAGCGCATCGCCGCACAGAAAGCCCGAGCGTTGCAGGTGTGAGAACAGTTCGAGAAGCGGATCCCAGAACCGGCCGAAGTTGGCGATCAGCAGCGGCTTCCTGCTCTGTTCGAGCTTGTGCAGCGTAACCAGTTCCGTCAGTTCCTCGATGGTGCCGATGCCGCCCGGCAGCGCGATGAAGGCATCGGCGCGCTCGAACATGATCTTCTTGCGGGTGTGCATGTCGTCGACCCGCACGATCTCGTGCGGGAACGGCAGCGGGATGGCCCGGCTTTCGATGAAGCCCGGCACCACGGCGGTGACGTGCCCGCCATGCTGGGCGGCGGCGTGGGCCACGGCCCCCATCAGACCATTCGCGCCGCCGCCGTAGACAAGGTCGACCCCTTCGAGGGCCAGGCGGCGGCCAAGCGCGGTGGCGGCGATGGCGAAGGCCGGGTCCGCGCCGGGACTGGCGCCGCAGAACACGCAGACCTTCTGCAACAGGCCGGACCTGCCGGCAGGATTGAACCCCATTGCGGGAAAAATGCCCATGTCGTTCATTTCATCCTCCATTGATGATGGCTCATGACTTTGAAGTTGCAGCTATTTTTGGAAGAGAAGCAGGTCTGCCCAGGACCAGAGCAGGTAGCAGGCGAGCAGCGTCACCGGCATGGCGAGGCCGGTGAACGGGTCGACGCCCGCGGCGGATGCCCGGATGATGGCGAGCAGGGCTACGGCGATGGCGGGCAGGCGGCTGAGCAGGACCGACAGGCGGTAGAGGTGCGCCCGCGGCACACCGAAGGCGGTGGCATTGCGGCCGCCCGGGTGGAAAGCGCTGCCGAACTTGCCGGCGGCGTGCAGCAGGCCCGCAGTCGCGGCAAGCAGCACGTCGCCAACCGCCAGAAGGCTCACCCCGAGGGCGACAGCGCCGACGCCCGACAGAAGATCGCCGCGCCGCAATCCCGCCGGATCGGGTTGTCCGCCTGACAGGGCCCGGTGATATTCCTCGCCGCTCCAGAAGAAGACGATGGTCGCCGTCGTCAGCGCTGTGGCGCTCCAGTTGCCGGCGAAATAGGAGGCAGCGGCATCGAGCAGGCCTCGGCCTTCGGCGCCGCCACTGGCGAGGCGCGTCTGCAGCGCGACGCCCATGACGAGGCCGAGCGCGTTGCCGATGTTGTAGAAGCCGCCGGGCCCCGCAAGGCGCGATGCAACGGCGTGGCGGAATGAGTGAAACGGGTGTCCCGAACGGACACTCCGGCTGACCTCGAGCGGCATTTGTCCTCCTCCTTTTGTCCAAGGCGGAGGTGGCGGATGGCGCTCCTCAAGCCTTGAGACGAGGCTATGGAGGGGAGGGAAGGCTCACATCGGGGCCAGCGCCCATTTTTGAGCGGGCAAGCGCCCAGGTTCCGCAATTGTGGGTGGCGGGACCGGTTCGGGAAATCTGGGTAGAGTACCCGGCTTGGGAAATGTGGGTACTAAGCCAGCCCTGCGGCGCGGGCCGGCTCGGCGTCGGGAAGCAGCCACGGTTCGCCGCGCAGCCGCAGCAGGATTTCCATGCGGTTGGCGGCATTGAACTTGCCCAGCACGGCCGAGACATGGTGCTCGATGGTGCGCGGCGAACGGGTCATGCGGCGCGCGATTTCCTTGTTGCTGATGCCCTGTGCGATCAGCGCCAGCACGATTTGCTCGTGCTGGGTGAGGCCCAGCGGATGCTGGCGCGCCGCCGCATAGGGGCCGCGCCGCGCCTTGGGCAGGCGTTCGGCGAGACCGAGGCGCTGCGCCAGCTTTCGCGCCAGCGCGGCGGCAGGGCGGGCCTCCAGCGCGTCGAGCGTGGCAATCGCCCCGATGAGCGCCTCGGCGGCGCCAGCCCCCTCAGCCTGCATCGCCGACAGGGCGGCCTCATAGGGCACGCCAAGCCGCGTCCACTCGCGGGCAGCGGCCAGCGGATCGCCGCGCAGTTCCGCCTCGCGCGGCAGCGGCAGCGGGCCGGCAACCGGCAGCTCCGCATCCATGCCGCAGCGCCGCCACCACACGGCGAGTTCGCCCAGATCCCAGGGGCGGAAATTGTCGAGGTTCATGGCGGCAAGGGCGGCGAGTTCCTGCCGCGCGGCGGGCATGTCATCGGCAAGCCAGGCGGCCTCCACGTTGGCGAGGCGGACCGGCACGATGCGCTGCGCCTCGCCGGTGACGAGCCCCTCGCGCAGCGTGCGATCGAGCAGCACCGGCGCTTCGGCAGCGCCGAGCCGCATGCGCACCACGGCCAGCACGGTCATCGCCGGCAGGTGCATGACCATCGGCAGCCGCTCCAGCGCCATCACGCCCTCGGCGATCGATTCCGCCTCACGGAACCGCCCCTGTTCGAGGCGAAGCTGGGCCTGCCGGCCGATGAGATATTGCGCCCGCGAATCGAGATCGCGCCGGACGCAGTAGGCGATGCCTTCGGACAAAAGGCGCTCGGCGAGCTGAAAATCCTTCTCCAGCGCCGCGCCTTCGGCGAAGTTGGTGTAGGCGCGCGATGCATCGTCGTGCAGGCCATGCTGAAGCGACAGCGCGAGGCTCTCCTGCAGGCGCTCGCGCCCACCGGCGCGGCGGGCGAACATCAGCGCCGTGCCGACGTTGTTGAGCGCGTGAACGCGGGGGCCGATCTCCGCCGGACCGCCCGACAGGGCGATCGCCCGCTCGCCCCATTCGACGGCCTCGTCGAACCGGTAGTGCAGCATATGGAGCTGCGAGCGCGTGCTGTAGGCGAGCGCCAGTTCGCGGCCCGGCGGCAGCGTTTCGGCCTCGCGCACGGCTTCATCGGCGCAGTCTTCGGCGAGCGCGCCATCGCCCTGCCGCCAGTAGAGGCGCGACAGCCAGCGCATGCCGGCACTGACCCGGTCGGCGCGGCCAAGCTGCCGCCAGATCGCCAGCGCCTGGCGCCGTGCGTCGATGACCTCGGACGGAACGAGCAGGCTCAGATCGGCCTCGAAGGCCCAGTCATCGTAGAGCTGGGCGGCGAGGGCCGGTTCGGCGAGGCCGACATAGCGCAGCGCGGTGGCGAGGTGCGCCGCGGCCTCGCGGTGCGCCCCCACCCGGGCGGCCTGCTCGGCGGCGCGGGGCGCGAGTTCGAGGACCCGCGCGCCATTGCCGGCGCCATCGGCATGGTGCACCCGCCGCGGCAGCAGGGCATCGGCCTGCTGCGCCGGGAGCGCCGACAGTGCGGTCTCGATGCGGGAATGGAGCGAGCGCCGCGCGGAGAGCGCCAGGCCCTCCAGCGTCGCCTCGCGCGCCAGTTCGTGCCGGAACGTCACCACGCCCTGCCCGTCGCGGCGCAGCAGGCCGCGCGCTTCGCTGCGGTCGAGCAGCGCATCGACCCCGTCGCCGAGCAGGATGCGGGCCATCCACGGCTCGATCCCGCCGGGCATGATGCTCACGGCCTCGAGCAGCCGCCGCTCTTCGGGATCGAGCCGCGACAGGCGCGCCCAGACGGCATCGCGGATCGAGCCGGGCAACCGCCCCGGCGTGACCTCGCCACCCGACAGCAGTTCGGTGACGAAGAACGGATTGCCCTCGGTGATGCGGTGCAGATCATCGACGGCGCGCCCGGCCTCGAGCGCCAGCGCCGCCACGCCATCGGCGGACAGCGGACGCAGCGGCACGCGGACGACGACCCCGGCGGGCAGATCGCCGAGCACCTGGGTCAGCGGGTGCGCGGCATGCATCTCGTCGCTGCGCACGCTGAGCAGGATCGCCACCGGCAGCAGCGACAGCCGGCGGCCGAGATATTTGACGAGGTCGAGGGTGGCGTTGTCGGCCCAGTGCATGTCCTCGAAGACCAGCACGGTGGTGCCGCGGGCGTGCTGGAGGGCGTGGAGGACCGCAGGGAACAGCCGTTCCGGCATGGCGGCCTCGCCGAGGAGCGCAGCGATCCCCGGGTCGAGCGAGACGGCCATGTCATGGACCGGGCCGAGGGGGCGGGGAATCAGTAAGGAATCGCACCAACCCCAGACGATCTGGCAATCCGGTCCGGCCTGTTCGGCGAAGGCGTGGAGCAGCGAGGTCTTGCCGATCCCCGCCTCGCCTTCGACGACAACGACCCGCCCGCGCCCGGCCGCCGCGAGGGCGACCGACGATCGTATCGCGTCAAGGGAAGTCTCTCTTTCGAGCAGCATCCGTCAACCTTGACGGGACGCATAGCAGAAATCGGGCCGTCCTGCACCCCTATGCCGGACGGCCCCGATTCAGATGGCGATGGTCATGCCGCCGTCGACGGTGATGACGCTGCCGGTGGTGAAGCTGGCGGCGCGCGAGGCGAGGTAGAGGGCCGCAGCGGCGAGTTCGGGCGGGTCGCCCCAGCGGCCGGTGGGAATGCGGTTGGCGATCTTCTGGTGGAATTCCGGGTTGGCATCGCGGGTGACGCGGTTGCCGTCGGTGAGGAAGTAGCCGGGGGCGATGGCGTTGACGGTGATGCCG